>JACCEE012181424.1_pt1 | contig 24547 bp, 19 predicted proteins | sample 7449931 | NCBI WGS metagenome assembly JACCEE01 (sample SAMN15323457, study PRJNA562643) | freshwater metagenome | isolation source: river surface water | place: USA:Blue River Watershed | collected 2017-08-19 | reverse complement strand
GCGAGCCCTGCACGTCGGCCTTGACGATGATCGGCAACATCTTGACTTCGCCGGCCGCCATGTCGGTGAACATGTTTTCCAGTTTGGCCGCTTGTTGCTTGGCCAATTTGGTGTTGCGGAACTTGCCTGCGCGGTAAGTGGCGATCTCGCGGGCACGGCGCTCGTCGCCCATGACCATGAACTCGTCACCGGCTTGCGGCACTTCGGTCAAGCCTTGAATCTCGACTGGAATCGAGGGGCCCGCCGTTTTGATCGGTTGCGCGTTTTCATCCAACATGGCGCGCACGCGGCCAAAGGTTTGACCCGCCAACACCACGTCGCCGGTGTTCAAAGTACCGGACTGGACCAAGATGGTGGCGACAGGGCCACGGCCTTTGTCCAAACGGGCTTCGATGACCAAACCCTTGGCGGCCGCTTGCACGGGGGCTTTGAGCTCCAGCACTTCGGCTTGCAACAACACTTGCTCAAGCAAGTCGTCGATGCCCAAACCGGTCTTGGCAGAGACCGAGACAAATGGCGAATCGCCACCGAACTCTTCGGGAACCACTTCTTCAGAAATCAACTCGCTGCGCACGCGCTCGATGTTGGCATCGGGCTTGTCCATCTTGTTGATGGCGACCACGATGGGCACACCCGCGGCCTTGGCGTGCTTGATGGCTTCTTTGGTTTGCGGCATCACACCGTCGTCACCCGCCACCACCAAGATCACGATGTCGGTGGCCTGGGCACCACGGGCACGCATGGCCGTGAAGGCCTCGTGACCGGGCGTGTCCAAGAAAGAGATCATGCCGCGAGGCGTCTCGACGTGGTAAGCCCCAATGTGTTGGGTGATACCACCGGCTTCGCCCGAAGCCACTTTGGCACGGCGAATGTAGTCCAGCAACGAGGTTTTACCGTGGTCGACGTGGCCCATGACGGTGACCACCGGCGCGCGGGGCAACAACTCGGCTTGTTGATCTGAGACTTCTTCGTCGGTGAACGCTTCAGGATCGTCCAATGCAGCCACCACTGCTTTGTGGCCCATTTCTTCCACCACGATCATGGCGGTGTCTTGGTCCAGCGGTTGGTTCATGGTGGCCATTTGGCCCAGCTTCATCAAATGCTTGATGACCTCTGAAGCCTTGATGGCCATCTTGTGGGCCAACTCGGCCACCGTGATGGTTTCAGGCACGTGCACTTCGAGCACGCGCACTTCGGTAGGCGCTTGTTGGGTTTGTGCGTCTTCGCGATCGCGGTCATTGCCACGGCGACCGCGAGGGCCTGCGCGCCAGTTGTTGCGTCCCACGCCACCGCTCGTGTCGCCACGGGTAGGAATGGCTTTTTTCTTGGCTGGATCACCCGCCCAGCTGGACGACAACTTGGCCGACTTGACTTCTTTGTTGCCACCCGGCGATGACGGCGCTGCCGCTTGGGCTGCCGCCGCACGAGCGCCAGGAGCAGGTGTGCCAGCAGGTTTGTGCAAAGTGCCTTTGACGGCGGCTTTGGGCTCGGCTTTCGCCTCGTCCTTCTTGGCCACCAAGACCTTTTTAGGGGCACTCATCATCGAGCGAATCGCTTCGGCTTCGGCCAAAGCTTTACGGCGACGCAGATCCAGATCAACGGCACGGGCCGAGTCTTCGTCGGCTTTGGCCTTTGAATCGGCCGCTGCTTTTTGGGCTGCAGCTTCGCGTGCTTCTTTGTCCGCTTTGGCTTTGGCCGCAGCGGCTTCGGCCAATTCGGCGGCCTTGGTCGCAGCAGCACTTTCGGCGCTGGCGGCAGTGCCAGCGGAAACTGTTTTCACTTGCGATGCGGCATTGAGGCTGGCGGCTTCAGCGCGAGCCAATTGCTCGCGTTCTTCGCGGCTCAAGGTGGGTTTGGCACCACTTGCTTGGCCAGCGGCCAAAGCGGCCGCATCTGTCAAAGACTGCACTTCAGCGCGCGATTGAGCTTCTTGTGCTTCCAGCTCAGAGCGTTGCTTGGCCTCTTGTGCTTCACGCAGGCGGCGCTTTTCAGCCAACTCTTCTTCTTGGCGGCGAATCAGCTCCGCTTGGCGGCGGGCCTCTTCTTCGCGACGCGCCAAATCGGCGTGGTCAATCAAGGCCTCTTGCGACTCTGCAGCGCTTTCTGCCGCAGGTTCGTCGTCACGCTTGATCAGCGTGCGCTTTTTACGCACTTCCACCTGAATCGTGCGGGCCTTGCCAGAAGCATCGGCTTGCTTGATTTCGCTGGTGGATTTCTTCACCAAGGTGATTTTTTTACGATCGGTGGTCACAGTGCCATGGCTGGCCTGCAGGTAGCTGAGCAATTTTTGCTTGTCAGAGTCGGTCAGCGTGTCGCTGTCTGCACTCTTGGCAACGCCTGCCGATCGCAACTGATCGAGCAAGACATCGGCAGATTTTTTGAGTTCGTTTGCGAACTCGGCAACAGTGGTACTGGACATATTGTGTTCAAGCCTCCATAGCTTCAGGCTTGGCCAGCAAACCAATGTTCGCGGGCTTTCATGATCAGGGCGGTCGCCTCTTCGGCTGTCTGAGCAGTGATGTCAGTCAGTTCGTCGGTGGCCAAGTCAGCCAAGTCGTCACGGGTATGAATACCCGCTTCAACCAGCTTAGAGATCAGCTCAGGCGTCAGCCCAGGCAAATCACGCAGGTCTTGCGAGACGTCTTCCACGCTCTCTTCGCGAGCGATTTCGAGGGTCAGCAACGCGTCTTTGGCGCGTGAACGCAACTCGTTGATGGTCTCTTCGTCGAAGCTTTCGATCTCCAGCATTTCTTGAATCGGCACATACGCCACTTCTTCCAAGCTGGTGAAGCCTTCGCTGATCAGGATGTCGGCAATTTCTTGGTCCACATCGAGTTTTTCCATGAACAGCTGGCGAATACCGGTGGTTTCTTCGGCCTGCTTTTGAGCCGACTCGGCGGCATCCATGATGTTGATTTTCCAGCCGGTGAGGTCAGAAGCCAAACGCACGTTTTGGCCGCCACGGCCAATCGCGATGGCCAAGTTTTCCTCGTCCACCACCACGTCCATGGCGTGCTTTTCTTCGTCCACCACGATCGACTGCACGTTGGCTGGGGCCAAGGCGCCGATCACAAATTGGGCGGGGTCTTCGCTCCACAACACGATGTCCACACGCTCGCCGGCCAACTCGTTGGTGACCGCGTTGACGCGGGTGCCGCGCACGCCGACGCAGGTGCCGATGGGGTCAACGCGCTTGTCGTGCGACAAGACAGCGATCTTGGCGCGCGAACCGGGATCGCGGGCGCAGGTTTTGATTTCGAGCAGACCTTGTTCGATTTCAGGCACTTCTTGCCGGAACAACTCAATCATGAACTCAGGGGCCGAGCGCGACAACAAGATGGGAGCGCCCCGCAAGGTCAAGTCGACCTCCATGATCATGGCGCGCACACGGTCGCCACTGCGCAGGTTTTCTTTGGGGATCATTTCGCTGCGACGCAAACGGCCTTCAATGCGACCCGCTTCGCAAATAATGTCGCCCTTGTCCATGCGTTTCACTGTGCCGACAAAAATCTTCTCGCCACGCGACATGAAGTCGTTCAAGAGCATTTCGCGCTCGGCATCGCGGATTTTTTGCAAAATCACTTGCTTGGCGGCCATGGCGCCAATGCGGCCGATGGGCAGAGACTCGATGGACTCTTCGATGTACTCGTCGACCTCAATGTCGGGGATTTGCTCTTTGGCTTCGAACAACAAAATCTCTTGCTCAGGCAATTGCAGACCCGCTTCGTCGGGCACCACATGCCAACGGCGGAAAGTCTCGTAGTTGCCGTTGTCACGGTCCACGGCGACGCGAATGTCCACCTCACCGGCGTACAACTTTTTGGTGGCTTGGGCCAGCGCGGCTTCGACCGCACCGAACACCACGTCGCGCTCCACGTTCTTTTCACGTGAGATGGCTTCGACCAACATCAACATTTCGCGATTCATGACTTGACTCTCCTGTTCCATTGGGTTTGCGGATCAAACCCGATAAAAATGTGTAAAACCAGACTCTTAAGAGCCGGTTTCTACCTTCGGCTTGCGCCCTTTGAAATCGACCACGGGCGCCAAACGGGCCTCGCGTAATTCATTCAATTTGAAGCCCAGCGCGTGCAACGGCGCAGGGACTCGTTTTTTGCTGATTTTTTGACCGGGTTTCACCGCAGGCGCATCGCTCCAGACGATTTGCCACGTGTCAGCCGCATCGGTTCGCTCGAGGGTGCCGCGAAATTTTTTGCGGTTGGCGCTGACCAAACCGCCAGCACTTTCACCCATCGGGGCCTTGAGGGTGATGTCAATCAACTCACCCGCAAAGCGTTCAAAATCTTTTTCATGACGCAAGGGACGGTCAATGCCGGGCGAGGACACTTCAAGCCGGTTGTAGGCCACGCCGTCGACTTCCAAAGCGAACTGCAGTTGCCGATTGACTTTTTCGCAATCCTCGACGTTGACAAACATTTCGGTGCCGGGCTGCCAAGGCCAGTCAATGGTGATGCGCAACAAACCGCCCGCTGTGCGGTCAATCTCGACCAGGTCATAACCCAGTCCAGTCACGGTTTCTTGAACAATTTGCTGCAGCGCCACAGAGCTTCGAAAGATCAACGTTAAAAAAGAAAGACCCAAAAAAAACGGGCGGTGAAAACCCGCCCGTTTGGTCGTGAAGACAATATTCTAGCCGAAAAACGCGCTAAGTGCGTGATTTTTAAGGCAGAAAGTGGCTCTTGCTGTGTGTCTTGAATCACCCTTTTGGAAAGGCCTCCAACAAACTGCGGGTGTAACTGTGTGCAGGCATCTCCAGCACACGTTCAGCGGGCCCCGACTCGACGACTTGCCCTGCCTTTAGGACCATGACCTGATGCGCCATGGCCCGCAAGACATCGATGTCGTGCGTGATGAGTAAAAAAGCAATCTTTTTTTGTTTTTGTAGGTCTTGCAGCAGCTGCAAAATCTGTTTTTGCACCGTCACATCCAGCGCGCTGGTGGGCTCGTCCAAAACCAACAAGTCAGGATTGACCACCAAGGCCCGCGCCAAAGCGATGCGCTGCCTTTGCCCCCCAGAAAAAGCATGGGGGTAGCGGTTCAGCAAATCTGGAAATTCTGCGGCCGTCAGCCCCACTTCAGCCAAAGTGGCCACCACCTGCTGCTCAACAGCAGCCTCGCTCAATGTGGCTTGGTGCAAGCGCAGGCCCTCCGCGACAATTTCCCCCACCGTCATGCGGGGGGAAAGGCTGCCGTAGGGGTCTTGAAAGACCACCTGCACTCGCTGACGCAAAGGCTTGTCTTTGGTGGGCACGTTTTGCCAGGTTTGCCCACCCAACGCCAGTTCGCCCGCAAAGGGGATCAAGCCCAACACCGCCTGCGCCAAGCTGGACTTGCCCGACCCCGATTCGCCCATCACCCCCAGCGTTTGTCCCGCTGCCAAATTGAAAGTTGCGCCATGCAAGGCCGTGAACAGGTCTTGCCGAAACCACCCGCGAAAGCCGGGCGTGGCCTTGGGATAACGCACCTGCAAGTCTTTGGCCACCAACAACGGGGCGGCATCTTCTTGGGCGGGCAACAGCCCCTCGCGACTGGGGCGACTGTCCAACAGCTTTTGGGTGTACGGGTGGTGCGCGCCTGAGAAAACAGACTGCACATCGCCCTCTTCCACCAAATGGCCCTTTTCCATGACCGCCACACGGTCTGCAAAGTGTCGCACCAAGGCCAAATCATGGGTGATGAGCAGCACCGCCATGCCGGTTTTTTTCTGCAAGTCCGCCAGCAAATTCAACATTTGCATTCGCAAACTGGCGTCGAGTGCCGTGGTGGGCTCGTCGGCCAACAAGAGTTTGGGCTCTGAGGCCAAGGCCATGGCCATCATGGCGCGCTGCCTTTGGCCCCCCGACAGCTGGTGCGGGTAGCTTTGGCTGCGGCGATCGGCTTCATCGATGCCGGTTTCAAGCAACAACTGCACCGAACGCGCCTCTGCTTCTCTGGGCAACAAGCCTTTTTTCAGTTGCAGCACTTCTGAAATTTGTTGACCGATGGTCATCAAAGGGTTCAGCGCGGTCATGGGCTCTTGAAAAATCATGGCGATCTCATCGCCACGAATGCGCTGCATTTCAGCCGCCGATTGCAGCAATACGTCTTGGCCCTGCCACAGCACTTGGCCCGAGACTTGAGCCGACTCCAGCAAGCGCAACACCGACAAAGCGGTGACCGACTTGCCCGAACCCGACTCGCCCACCAGGGCCACCCGCTCACCGGAACGAATGCGCAGGTTGACTCCATGCACCACTTCTTGCCCTGCAAAGGCAATGCGCAGATCAACAAGCTCTAACAAGGGGGGCTGCATCTGCGTGTTCATTTGTCGGCCTTTCTGGGATCGAGCGCATCGCGCAAGGCATCGCCCATGAAAGTCAACAGCAACAAGGTCAGCACCAAGACGCCAAAGGTGGACAGCGAAATCCACCACGCGTCGATGTTGTTTTTGCCTTGGGCCAACAACTCACCCAAGGAAGGCGTGCCGGGGGGCACCCCCAAACCCAGAAAATCGAGTGAAGTCAAAGCCAAAATCGCGCCACTCATGCGGAAAGGCAAAAAAGTCACCACGGGCGTCATGCTGTTGGGCAAAACATGCCGCCAGATGATTTGCCAATGCCCCAAACCCAGCGCCCGTGCCGACTTCACATAGTCGAGTTGGCGGTTGCGCAAAAACTCTGCACGCACATAGTCCGACAAGCCCATCCATCCAAACAAGCTGAGCAAAATCAGCAACAACCCCACGCTGGGCTCGAACACCGCCGAAAAAATAATCAGCAAATACAACTCGGGCATGGCGCTCCAAATTTCAATGAAGCGCTGAAAAACCAAGTCGGTTTTTCCTGCAAAAAAGCCTTGTACCGCGCCCGTCAACACCCCCAACGCGACGCCAAACAAAGTCAGTGCCAAAGCAAACAACACCGACACCCTGAAACCATAAATCAATCGGGCCAATACATCGCGGCCCCGGTCATCGGTGCCCAGCAGATTGCGTGCATTGGGCGGTGCCGGATTGGGCAAGGGGGCGAAATAGTCAAGGGTGCTGTGGTGGTAAGGATTCGGCGCTTGCAAGGCCCAATTGCCTTCTTTTTTCAGTTGCTGCTGAATGAAGGGGTCCAAGTAATCCGCCGGCGTATCGAAGTCACCGCCAAACGTTTTTTCAGGCAATGTTTGCACCACCGGAAAGTACCACTGGCCCTGAAAACGCACCACCAAGGGCTTGTCGTTGGACCAAAACTCAGCGGCCAAGCTCAACACAAAAAGTGCTACAAAAACCACGAGACTGCCGAGCCCCAAGCGGTTGCGTTTGAACCGCTGCCAAGCGCGGACCGTCGGCGAAACTTGCCCAACAGAGGGTGCAGTGACAGAGGTGCTCATCGGTCAAACTTCACTCGAGGATCTACCCACAGGTAGCACAAATCGCTGATCAGTTTGGTGACCAAGCCGATCAAGGTGAACAAATACAAAGTGCCCAGCACCACGGGGTAATCGCGCCGAATCACCGCCTCATAACTGAGCAAGCCCAACCCATCGAGCGAGAACAGCGTTTCGATCAACAAAGAGCCCGTGAAAAACGCACCGATGAAAGCCGCAGGAAAGCCGGTGACCAAAGGGATCAAGGCATTGCGCATGACGTGCCGGTAGAGCACCCGATTTTCAGACAAGCCTTTGGCCCGCGCAGTCAAAACATACTGCTTGCGAATCTCTTCCAAAAAGGCGTTCTTGGTCAACATGGTGATGACCGCAAATGAACCCAAGACACTGGCAGTGACCGGCAATGCGATGTGCCACAAATAGTCCACCACCTTGGCCCCCAAACTGAGCTGTTCCCAATTGGACGAAGTCAGGCCGCGCAGCGGGAACCACTGCAACTGTCCGCCAAAAATCACCAGCAAAGCCACTCCCAAAACAAAACCCGGAATGGCGTAGCCCACCAACACCAAGACACTTGTCAGAGTGTCAAATCGGCTGCCCGCGCGCACCGCCTTGGCGATACCCAAGGGCACCGAAATCAGGTAACTCAAGAAAAATGTCCACAAGCCCAAGCTGATGGAGACCGGTAATTTTTCTTTGATCAGACTCCACACATCTTTGTTGTGAAAAAAGCTTTTGCCCAAATCAAACTGCGCAAATTGCTTGAGCATCATCCAAAAGCGCTCGATCGGCGGCTTGTCAAACCCGTACAAAGCCTTGATCTCGGTGATTCTGGCGGCGTCCACCCCTTGGCGACCACGGTAACCGCTTCCGGCTGCAGCGGCACCTTCTCCGCCGGTGTCACGCCCTTGCAGCTGAGCCACCATTTGCTCAACTGGGCCACCGGGCACAAACTGAATCACCACAAAGGTCATCAGCATGATTCCGAACAAAGTGGGAATCATCAGCAACAAGCGCTTCAAGATGTACGCCAGCATGGGTCAAGGGCCTTTCTGAGCCGCGGCTTTTGACCACCAGACCGAGGTCACCAGAGCTTCTGGTTGATAGAAACGAGGCAACTTGGCGGGCCGGTCAAAAACGGAGGCACGCCAAGAAACGCGGTGCACCGCCCCATACCAATGGGGCACCACATAGTGCCCATGGCGCAACACCCGGTCGAGTGCTCGCAAGCTGGCCACCAACTCGTCTCGCGAAGTGGCACTCACCACTTTGTCCAGCAAAGCGTCCACCGCCGGATTTTTCAGACCCAACACATTGCCAGAGCCTTCGATGTCGGCCGCCTTGCTTCCAAAACGTTCCAACAACTCGGTGCCTGGCGCCTCACTGCCCACGGTACGGCTGCTGATGATGTCAAAGTCAAAAACATCCATGCGTTTTTGCAACAACGCAAAGTCAATGACCTTGTACTGCACCTTGATTCCCAACTTTTCAAGGTTTTTGGCGAAAGGCGTGACGACGCGCCCCATCGAGCCGGAGTTGTCCAAAAACTCCAAGGTCATGGCCTGTCCCGCCGCATTGCGCAGTGCACCGTCGCGGTAAGTCCAGCCCGCTGCTTGCAACAAGTCGCGCGCTTGGCGCAGGTGGTCGCGCAAGGTGTGGCCGCTGTCGAGTGCCAATTGGGTCTGCGGGGGCTGCGGCACTTCTTGCTCGAACACCGCTGACGGCAACTGGCTGCGCAAGGGTTGCAGCAAGGCCAGCTCTTCTGGGCCGGGCAAGCCCTTGGCCTCAAAATCGCTGGCCACAAAATAGCCCCGAACACGGCTGTAGGCGTTGTAAAAAAGTTGGCGGTTTAGCCATTCGAAATCCATCGCCAATGCGATGGCCTGTCGCACGCGAACGTCCTTGAACTTGTCGCGCCTCAGGTTGAATTGGAAGCCTTGAAAATCCCCTGCGTTGCCGTGCGGCAATTCAGCCTTGATGAGCTCGCCCTTTTCAAAAGCCCGGCCGGTGAACGCCCTGGCCCACTCTCGCGCAATGAACGACTGCATGTAGTCGAACTCGCCGGCCTTGAAGGCCTCGAGCTGTGCGGTGCTGTCTTTGTAGATTTTGTAGGTGATGCGGTCAAAGTTAAACAGGCCTTTGCGCACATTCAGGTCTTTGGCCCAATACGAGGGGTCGCGCACATAAGTGATGTCTTTGCCAAACTGCACCGGCCCAATTCGGTAAGGACCCGACGTGATCGGCACGTCCATCACCATTTGATCCAGCGGTTTGTGCTGTTGACCTTGCAAGCCCCATTTGTGACTGAACACGGGCAGACCGCCCACGATCAGTGGCAGCTCGCTGTTGGGGCGCACAAAATCGAAGCGGATGCTGCGCTCACCCAACACCGTGGCGGACTTCACTTCGCCAAAATAGGTGCGGTATTGCGGCGCCGCTTGTTTGCTGGTGATGCGCTCAAAAGAATGCCGCACGTCGATGGCCAGTACCGGATCGCCATTGTGAAAACGGGCCTGAGGATGAATCTGAAAGGTCACCGACTTGCGATCCGGCGCCACCTGGATGTCCGAGGCCAACAAGCCATAGGCGGTGGTGGGCTCGTCCATATTGCCCACCATCAAGGTGTCAAACATCATGCTCAACATGGCCGGTGGCGCACTGCCTTTGAGCGTGAAGGGGTTGTACTTGTCGAAATTAGACTGGCGCGTTGGCGGCACCAACACCATCTCTCCCCCCTTCGGCGCATGGGGGTTGACGTACGAAAAATGGGCAAAGCCTGCGGGGTATTGGATGTCCCCAAACTGCCCGTAAGCGTGTGCCGCCCACGTGGTGCTGGCCGAATACAGGCCGAGGGCCAATAAGCAGGTCGTCCAAATTCGGCACGGGGTTGTTCGCATGAGACAATTCTGCACACATTTTTCAGGAGTTGAAGGCATGTCTGCAAAAACAGGATTTCTGTCGGGGAAAAAGTTGTTGATCACCGGCGTTTTATCCAACCGTTCCATCGCCTATGGCATCGCCAAGGCGTGCCACGCGCAAGGCGCTGAGTTGGCGTTCAGCTACGTGGGCGAGCGATTCAAAGACCGCATCACCGAATTTGCGGCTGATTTTGGTTCGAACTTGATTTTTGACTGCGATGTCGGCAGCGACGAACAAATTGAAAAACTGTTCTCCGACTTGTCGGCCACATGGCCCAAGATTGACGGCTTTGTGCACGCCATTGGCTATGCCCCACGGGAAGCCATTGCAGGTGACTTTTTGGATGGCTTGTCGCGCGAAGGCTTCAAGATCGCGCACGACATCAGCGCCTACAGCTTTCCCGCCATGGCCAAAGCGGCCCTGCCTTATTTGAACGACAAAGCCGCCCTGCTGACCCTGACCTATTTGGGCGCGATCCGCACTGTGCCCAACTACAACACCATGGGCTTGGCCAAAGCCAGTTTGGAAGCCTCGGTGCGCTATTTGGCCGAATCTTTGGGGAGCCAAAACCGAGGCTTGCGCGCCAACGGCATCTCTGCAGGACCCATCAAAACGCTGGCAGCCAGTGGCATCAAAGGGTTTGGCAAAATTTTGTCGGTGGTGGCCGAAGCCTCACCCATTCGGCGCAACGTCACCATCGACGATGTGGGCAACGTGGCCGCCTTTTTGATGAGCGATTTGGCGGCCGGCGTGACGGCCGAGATCACCTATGTAGACGGCGGCTTCAGCCAAGTGGTGGGCGGTATTGCCGAACCCGCGGCGGAATGAGCCTCGCGCTCTCACCCCAAAAAAAAGCGGCCTAGGCCGCTTTTTTGTTTCAGACTTTCACGCAATCGGCAAAGTATCGCTTCTTGCCGTCTTCGTCTTTGGTTTCAACCAAGCCATGGATGTCGGTCTCAAAGCCCGGGCACTTTTCATTGAACTCACGAGCAAACTTCAAATAATCCACGATCTTTTTATTGAACACTTCGCCCGGAATCAGCAATGGAATGCCCGGCGGATAAGGCGTCACCAAGCCCACCGTGATGCGGCCTTCCAAGTGGTCAATCTCCACCCGCTCGGTCTTGCGCTGCGCGATGTGCGCATAAGCGTCTGAGGGGCGCATGGCCGGTGCCAAATCGGACAAATACATGTCGGTGGTCAAACGGGCGATGTCGTAACGCGCGTACAACTCGTGCACGTGTTGGCACAAATCGCGCAAACCCATGCGCTCGTAGCGGGGGTATTTTTGGCAAAACTCCGGCATGATTTTCCACATCGGCTGGTTCTTGGCGTACTCGTCCTTGAACTGCTGAAGGGCCGTCAACAACGTGTTCCAACGGCCCTTGGTGATGCCGATGGTGAACATGATGAAGAAACTGTACAAGCCAGTTTTCTCGACCACCACGCCGTGTTCGGTCAAGAACTTGCTGACGATCGAGGCCGGAATGCCGGTCTTGTCAAACTTGCCATCGAGGTTCAAACCCGGCGTGACAATGGTCGACTTGATCGGGTCCAACATGTTGAAGCCGTCGGCCAACTGCTGGCCAAAGCCGTGCCATTTGCTGGCTTTTTTGCGCGGATCGTTGCGCAAAATCCAATCCTCTGAGCGACCAATGCCTTCCTCGGCAAACTTTTCGGGGCCCCAGACTTTGAACCACCAGTCTTTGCCATAGTCGTCGTCCACTTTGCGCATGGCGCGGCGGAAATCAAGGGCTTCGGCAATGCTTTCTTCCACCAAGGCGGTGCCACCGGGCGGCTCCATCATGGCCGCGGCCACATCACAGCTGGCAATGATGCTGTACTGCGGGCTGGTGGAGGTGTGCATCAAATAGGCCTCGTTGAACAAGGGCCGATCCAGCTTGGTGTTTTGCGCATCCTGCACCAAGACATGGCTGGCCTGGCTGATGCCGGCCAGCAATTTGTGAATCGATTGGGTGGCGTAGACCATCGACTCTTTGGGACGTGCCCGTTTTTTGCCCATCGCGTGGTAAGGACCATAAAACGGGTGGAAGGCGGCATGTGGCAACCAAGCTTCATCGAAGTGCAGGTTTTCCACATAGCCATCGAGCATGCTCTTGATGGTTTCGGTGTTGTACAAAACGCCGTCGTAAGTGGACTGCGTCAAGGTCATCACCCGTGGCTTGACCTTTTTGGGGTCAACGCCCTTGAGCAGCGGGTTGGCCTTGATCTTGGCCATGATGGCGGCGGGCTCAAACTCGCTTTTGGGAATGGGGCCAATGATGCCGAAATGGTTGCGTGTGGGCTTCATGAACACCGGAATCGCGCCGGTCATGATGATCGCGTGCAAGATCGATTTGTGGCAATTGCGGTCCACCACCACCACGTCGCCGGGCGCCACGGCGTGGTGCCAAACGATCTTGTTCGAGGTGCTGGTGCCATTGGTCACAAAGAAGCAATGGTCGGCATTGAAAATACGCGCCGCATTGCGCTCGCTTTCACCGATGGCGCCGTTGTGGTCCAACAACTGGCCCAACTCTTCGACCGCGTTGCAAACGTCGGCGCGGAGCATGTTTTCACCATAAAACTGGTGGTACATCTGCCCCACAGGGCTTTTCAAAAACGCCACGCCACCCGAGTGGCCGGGGCAATGCCATGAGTAAGAGCCGTCTTCGGCATAGTCCAACAGCGCTTTGAAAAATGGCGGCTGAACGCCTTCAAGATAGCTTTTGGCTTCGCGAATGATGTGCCGCGCCACAAACTCAGGCGTGTCCTCAAACATGTGGATGAAGCCATGCAACTCACGCAAGATGTCGTTGGGCAAATGGCGCGATGTCTTGGTTTCGCCGTAGATGTAAATAGGTACATCGGCATTTTTGCGGCGTACTTCGTCAATGAAGGCGCGCAAGCTGATGACGGCCGGGTCCAGGTCGGGCCCGGGCGAAAACTCTTCATCGTCAATCGACAAGATGAAGGCGCTGGCCCGACTCTGTTGTTGCGCAAACTGCGACAAGTCGCCATAACTGGTCACGCCCAACACCTCAAAGCCCTCGCTCACGATGGCATCGGCCAAGGCGCGAATGCCCAAACCAGAAGTGTTTTCAGAGCGGTAGTCTTCGTCGATGATGACGATGGGAAAGCGAAATTTCATGGGCTTGTTTGGTCAAAAGGACAAAAAAGACAAACAGGGGCGAAGTTTAAGGACAAAACAAGCCCGACAAGCCTTCGTCACAGAGAATTCACAAAAAAACCAATGGGGCCACAGAGGTCCAGAATGTCTGTGTCACCCGTTTTTGCCGCTGAAGGGCACATTTCCGCTGATACAATAGCCGACTTCGGAGCGGTGGATGAGTGGTTTAAGTCGCACGCCTGGAAAGCGTGTGTGGGTTAATAGCCCACCGCGGGTTCGAATCCCGCCTGCTCCGCCAAAACAAAAAAGCCTGCACATGTGCAGGCTTTTTTTCGTCTGAATTTTCAACCAAGGGCCAGAAAGCCCTGAGTTGAAAGCCCCCGAGACCGGGGGCTTGTCAGATTAGCGAACCACTGCGAGTTGTGAACGCTCGCCACCTTTGTAGGTGTACAAGGTCAACGCGCCGTTTTTGATGTCGCCTTTATCGTCAAATGCGATGTTGCCGGTCACGCCTTTGTAGTTGATGGCTTTCAAAGCTGGCAGGTACTTGGCTGGGTCAGCAGAACCGGCGGTCACCATGGCTGTGGCCATGACTTTGACAGCGTCATAAACGTAAGGGGCATACACCTGCACATCGGCGTTGTACTTGGCCTTGAAGTCAGCGCGGAACTTGTCCATGCCGGCTTTTTGCTCGCCTTCCACACCACCGGCTTCTGCGCAGAAGACCGACTCATCGGCCATGGCGTCGCCAGCCAACTTGGCCAATTCGGAAGTGCAGATGCCGTCACCGCCCAAGAATTTGGCTTGGATGCCCAAAGCCTTCATCTGGCGCAACATAGGACCCGCCACAGCGTCCATACCGCCGAAGAACACGACGTCAGGCTTTTTGGCCTTCAGGGTGGTCAAGATGGCGTTGAAGTCAGAGGCTTTGTCGGTGGTGAATTCGTGACCAATGATGGTGCCGCCAGCAGCAGTAGCGCCCTTCTTGAATTCTTCTGCCACGCCTTGGCCGTAAGCAGTACGGTCATCGATCACGGCAATGTTTTTGCCCTTCAGGGTTTCCACAGCGTATTTGCCCAAAGTGCCACCGAGGTGCACGTCGTCAGCCACCACGCGGAAAGCGCCCGCATAACCTTGGCGGGTGTACTTGGGGTTGGTCGCAGAGGGAGAGATTTGTGGAATGCCCGCAGCGTTGTACAACTGCGATGCTGGAATGGTGGTGCCGGAGTTCAGGTGACCGATCACGCCATTGACTTTGGCATCGACCAATTTCTGAGCCGCTGCGGTGCCTTGCTTGGGATCAGCAGCATCGTCTTCTGCCAACAATTCGAACTTGACAGGCTTGTCACCGATTTTCAGACCGGCAGCGTTGAGTTCTTCGATGGCCATGCGGGCACCGTTTTCGTTGTCTTTGCCCAAGTGAGCGATAGCGCCACTGACAGGGCCCACGTGACCAATTTTGATCACGGTGGCATCAGATGCGGCGTCTTTTTTGCCGCAAGCTGCCAAAACAACTGCAGCAACGGCCACAGAAACCAAAGTCAAAGAACGAACACCAGAAAATTTCATAGAAACTCCGAAAATTAATTGCTTCAATTAAGCAAGCCGTAAAGATACTGCAAAACCGCCCCCTTGTGCGCTAGGGAAAACCAAAATACGCCTCTATCTGCAGGGAATTTGGTTTTAATCAGGGAATCGAGTTCCGGAATTTGCTGCGCCAAGCTTGCTGCAAGCTGCGTTGCACCAACTCAGTGGTCAATCGCTCTAATTCAGGGCGCAGGCTTTGGCTCACCTCTTCGGTCATGGCCATGAAGGCCGCGCGTTCGGCATCGCGCAGATCAAGGGCCGATGCCAAATCGTGTGAGATTTGGTCTGCCGGAATCAAAGTATTGAGCACCGGAATCACCGAAGCACCCTGCGGAGGGACTGCGCCCATTTCAAACTGTGTCATGCCGTTGCAACCTTCGATAAATCATGTTGCGTCAACTCAAAACCTTGCGCCGCGTAATGGCGCCAGCGTTGACGGGCGGTCATTTTGCCGTGGTCATCGGAGGGCACAATTTCGATCACGCGTTGAAACTGCTCAAAGCCTTCGGGCACGTCGTCGCCCAAATTCACGAGCATGGGCCAGCCGGCCAATCGACTGACGTCGGGACTGAGCAAAATGGCCGAAGCCTGCTGCATGTGCGGGCTGTCATTGGCCGTGCAATGCGGTAAAAAATCATGCTCAGAAAAACTCCACAAGGCTGCATCGAGTTGGCGCAACACTGCCTCTGAGCCCAACACCCCAACGCGCCAGTCATGCGCGTGCGCTTTTCTCAGAAACCTGCACACGTAATGCAAGCGCTCTGGCGCATTGAAGTGAAATTCAATCTGAGGCATCGTGGTGTGGCATCAAGCGCGGCGGCGTGCAGCCGCTGAGCCCTTTGACGGCTTGCCCACTTGTGACAACAAGTAGTGCACCAACAAGCCCACTGGACGACCGGTGGCCCCTTTGGCCGCGCCGCTGCGCCATGCGGTGCCGGCAATGTCCAGGTGCGCCCAGTCCATCTTGCCAGTAAAGCGCTGCAAAAATTTGGCCGCCGTGACCGCGCCAGCTTGCCGCCCGGCCACGTTGGCCACATCGGCAAAGCGCGACTTGAGGCCTTCGGCATAAGCGTCATCCAAGGGCATGCGCCAGCACCCGTCACCGGCTGCTTCACCCGCCTGCTGCAGTGCCTCGGCCAATGCGTCATGGTCAGAAAACAAGCCGCTGCGCACGCCACCCAGGGCAATCACACACGCCCCGGTGAGGGTGGCGATGTCGATCACGGCCTGAGGCTTGAAGCGCTCGGCGTAGGTCAGCGCATCGCACAAAACCAAACGCCCTTCGGCATCGGTGTTGAGAATTTCGATGGTCTGCCCGCTCATGCTGGTCACCACATCCCCCGGTTTGACCGCCAGCCCATCGGGCATGTTTTCTGTGGCCGGAATCAAGCCCACAACATTGATCGCGGGCTTGAGCTCAGACAAAGCCTTGAACACCCCCAACACACTGGCCGCACCGCACATGTCGTATTTCATCTCGTCCATCTCGGGCGCCGGTTTGAGCGAAATGCCACCGGTATCAAAGGTGATGCCCTTGCCCACCAACACCACGGGGGCTTCTGAGGCTGCTGCGCCGTTGTATTGCATGACAATGAAGCGCAAGGGCTCTGCCGCGCCTTGCGCAACGGCCAAAAATGCGCCCATGCCCAATTTGGTGACCTCTTTGGGGCCGAGCACTTGGCACTTGAAAGAAGCGCCCTTGGCAATGGATTTGGCGGCCTCGGCCAACATCGTAGGCGTGCAATGGTTGGCCGGACGATTGGCCCACTCTTTGGCCACCTCGATCCCCGACACCAGCGCCTGGGCCTGCGCCACTGCAGTTCGCGACTCGGTATTGACCGAAGAGCTGCTGACAACAACTTGTTTCAGGGTGCGCGGCTTGGCTTGGCTCAAGGTGCTGGTGTAGCAATAGCTGGCGTCGGCCAAGCTCAACACAGCCGCTTGCAGCGAGGCCCCCGACAGTTCAGACACTGCGTGCAAACCGATGCGTTTGCTCTTGGTGGCCTTCAAGGCAGCCCAGGCCGCTTGCAGCGCACTGCGAACTTGGGCCGGCGTTCCATCGGCCACACTCGCCACCACCACGTGCCGGGCTTTGATGCCCGCGTGCGCATACAAAGCCAAGACGGCCCCGGCTTTGTGCTCAAAGTCACCCTGCCGAAGTGCGGCACGAACCAATGACGAGACCGGGTCTTGGGCACTGGCCCATTCGGTGTCTTGGCGGGGCCACAAAACGACCAAAGCATCAAGATCGTCACGAATCACACGGGTCAAAGCGCGTTTTTGGATTTCGAAGTTCATAATTCAGCTTTTCCTTCGCCGCAATGTTATTCCATTCCTCTTTACGCAAAGATTTGGCTCGAAATTTTGGGGCCACGCTGGTGGTCTTGGTCACCATCGTGATCACCATCATCTTGATCCGAACCCTGGGACAAGCCAGCCGGGGCAGCGTGAACCCCTCCGAGGTGGTCTTGGTGATGGGGTTTAGCGTGTTGAGTCAACTCACCACCATCATCACGCTCAGTCTCTTTATCACCGTCGTGGCGACGCTGTCGCGGATGTACAAAGACAGCGAAATGGTGATCTGGTTTTCAAGCGGCCAAGGCCTCGGCCAGTTCATTGGCCCCCTTTTCCGCTTTGCTTGGCCCTTGTTGGTGGTGGTGACTTTGCTGGCTTTGTTTGCTTGGCCCTGGAGCAACCAACAAATTCAAGAACTCAAACAACGTTTTGAAAAGCGCAACGACATCGAGCGCGTGGCGCCTGGGCAGTTTCAAGAATCATCCGGAGGCCAGCGGGTCTTTTTCATTGACAAAGACACCCCGGACAACCGCTTTGGACGGCATGTCTTTATCTCCAGCCAAGACAAAGAGCTCGAAAGTGTGACCACCGCTCAACAAGGGCGCATCGAGATCACGGGCAACGACCGATTCTTGATCCTCAACAAAGGCCAGCAATGGCTGACCAACCGAGAAACGGGCGAGACTCGCTTGACCCAGTTTGAAACCTACGAACTGTTGATCGACGACGACGTGAATTTGCCCGACTCTGCACTGGCCAGCCGGCACACCGCCACGGTGGATTTGTTGAAAAACCCCAGCCCCGAAAATTGGGGTGAGCTCTCTTGGCGTTTGGGCCTGGGCTTTGCCGGCATCAATTTGCTGCTGATTGCACTGGCGGTCTCTGCGGTCAACCCACGCGCCGGACGAAGCTACCACTTGGGCCTGGCGCTGCTGGTTTTCGTGGCTTACTACAACATGGTCAATGTCGGCCAAAGTTGGATCAGCACCGGGCGTTACAGCTTTGCCCCCTTTATGTTGGGGTTGCACGGCGGTGTCTTTGCCTTGGCGCTGCTTTGGTTGACGCTGCGGCATGTCAATTGGTCATGGCGGTCCTTGCTGCCCCGGCGTCACAAACCGGCGAAAGGATCGGCATGAAAACGGTTCGCAGCCTTTTGCACGGGGAAATCATCCGGGCCGTGACCTTTGTGTTGGTGGGCTTCTTGGCTTTGTTTTTGTTTTTTGACGTGGTCGATGAACTGCAAAACTTGAGTCGACTGGCCAGCCAAGGCTACCAATTGCAACATGCCTTGATTTATGTGGCCCTCAAGACCCCGGGCCATGTGTACGAGCTGTTGCCCATATCAGTGTTGATTGGTGCCATTTTTGTCATGGCGCGTTTGGCCCAAAGCTCCGAATTCACCATTTTGCGCACCGGGGGTTTGGCCCCCCTCAAGGCACTGGGCACCCTGCTTCAACTGGGCTTGGTCTTTGTCATGGTGACGTTTTTGATTGGCGAATACGCCAGTCCCTGGGCAGACCGTCAGGGCTTGCAACTGAAAGCGCGGTTTCAAGGCAACATCACTGTGGGCCAGACAGGGGCATGGTTGAAAGAAAAACAAGTGGAACGGCACTTTGCGGTCAATGTGCGCAGTTTTGATGGCATTCAGCACATGCAAAATGTGCGTATTCACGAGTTCAACGACGCGGGTCAATTGTTGGCCATCACCAGCGCGCCACACGCCGAGATTGGCCCTGACTCCTGGCTCTTGAAAAAAGCCGAGCAACGGGCCATGACCATGAGCACGGCAGGCGATGCAAAAACCCTGCAATTCAAAACCACCCAACACGAGACACTCGCTTGGCCCACCGAAATCAGCGCCGACATGGTGGCCGCCGCCGTGCTGAGCCCGGACCGCATGAGAACTTGGGAGTTGTTCAAATACATGCGGCATTTGGCCAGCAACAACCAAAACGCCCAACGCTACGAAATTGAGTTTTGGCGCAAGGTGTTTTACCCCTTGAGTTGCTTGGTGATGTTGGTCATGGCCCTGCCCTTTGCATACTTGCACTTCAGGTCAGGCCAAATCGCCGGCTACGTGTTTGGCGGCGTTTTGGCTGGGGTGAGCTTTTGGCTGTTAAACAATTTGTTCAGCTTCGCCGGAAACCTACAAAACTGGCAACCTTGGCTCACTTCGGCCGCGCCGGCATTGATTTACAGCGCCATTTCCTTATTGGCATTTTGGTGGATGGTCTTGCGACGATGACAACCGGCCTCAGCCCCCAATCGGGCGTTATTTTGTTTGCCCACGGCTCACGCGATCCGCTTTGGCGCTTGCCCATCGATGCCGTGGCGGATCAGATGACACAGCGCTGGCCCGCCATGACGGTGGCGTGTGCCTTTCTAGAACTGACCCAGCCTGATCTGGCTACCACGGTGGAGCAGATGATGATGCAAGGCAAAACCCACCTGCGCATCGTCCCGATGTTTTTGGGGGTCGGTCGGCACGCCCGAGAAGATCTGCCCCAACTGGTCAAAGAACTGGCCGAGGCGTATCCCCAAGTTCAGTTCGAGTTGGTGCCCTCCATTGGCGAGCATCCCGCGATGACCGCGCTGATGGCAGACATTGCAGCCAACGAGGCACCCAATACATAGACGATTCGAAGCATAATGATGCGATTCAATATGAGATTAATCGTATGAACCTGCATCAATTTCGTTTTGTCCAAGAAGCCGCCCGCCGCAACCTGAACCTCACCGAAACGGCCAAGGCGCTGCACACCTCACAACCCGGGGTGTCCAAAGCCATCATCGAACTCGAAGAAGAGCTGGGCATCGATATATTTGCCCGCCATGGCAAACGCCTGAAACGCATCACCGAGCCGGGCCAACATGTGCTGCAAAGCATTGAGGTGATTTTGCGAGAAGTGGCCAACCTTCGAAAAATTGGCGACCAATACAGCGCGCAAGACAACGGCATGTTGTCCATCGCCACCACCCACACGCAAGCGCGCTATGTCTTGCCCCTGCCGGTGGCCAAGTTGCGCGAAAAATACCCCAAGGTCAATATCAGCCTGCACCAAGGCGCCCCCGACCAAGTGGCCCGCATGCTGCTGGATGACACGGCCGAGATCGGCATCGCCACAGAATCGCTGTCGGCCTACGAAGAACTGGTCACCCTGCCCTGTTATGAATGGCAGCACGTGCTGGTCTTGCCCCTCGACCACCCGTTGACCCAAAAAGAACACCTGTCCTTAGAGGACATTGCCGAAGAGCCCCTCATCACCTACCACCCGTCATTCACGGGCCGTGGCCGCATTGACCAAGCCTTTGCAGCAAAAAAACTGCACCCCCGCATCGCGCTGGAGGCCATCGACTCGGACGTCATCAAAACCTATGTGCGCTTGGGCTTGGGCATTGGCATCGTGGCCGAAATGGCCGTCAAAGACGACCCGGTGAAAGACCTCAGCGTCAGGCCTCTGGGCAAGCTGCTGGGCATGAACGTGGCCCGCGTGGCTTTCAAGCGCGGAGCGTATTTGCGCCACTTTGTGTACCATTTCGCCGAACTTTTGAGCGATCGCCTCACCGCCCCATTGATTGCCAAGGCCATGAATGGCCATGTGAACGACTACGAGCTTTGACCCCATGAGCAACCTCACCCTCACCCTCACCCCGCCTCTCGTCTCCAAAGCCCCCAACATGGGGACCACCATCTTCACGGTCATGTCGGCGCTGGCCACCGAGCACAAAGCCGTCAACCTGGGCCAAGGGTTTCCCGACTTTCCGTGCGACCCTCAATTGCTTGACTTGGTGAACGATGCGATGCGGGAAGGCCTCAACCAATACCCGCCCATGATCGGCGCGCCGCCACTGCGCGAAGCCGTCTCGAAAAAAATAGCCGCACTCTATGGCCGCCACTACGACCCCTTGAGCGAGATCACCGTCACTGCCGGCGCCACGCAAGCCATCTTGACCATCGTCTTGGCCATCGTGCACCCGGGTGACGAAGTCATTGTGTTGGAGCCCTGTTACGACAGTTATGTGCCCAACATCGAATTGGCCGGGGGCGTGGTGGTGCGCGTGCCCCTGACACCGGGCAGCTTCAGACCCGACTTTGACAAAATCCGTGCGGCCATCAGCCGCAAAACCCGCGCCATCTTGATCAACTCGCCGCACAACCCCAGCGGCATGATTTGGTCCAAGCAAGACATGCTGACGCTGCAAGACATCTTGGCCCCCACCAACATCGTCTTGATCAGCGACGAAGTCTATGAACACATGGTTTACGCCCCCAACCAGCACTGGAGTGCCGCGCACTTCGATGGGCTGGCCGCGCGCGCGTTCATCGTCTCGAGCTTCGGCAAAACCTACCATGTCACCGGCTGGAAAATTGGCACTGTCGCGGCACCTGCGGCCTACACGGCCGAGTTTCGCAAGGTGCACCAGTTCAATGTTTTCACCGTGAACACTCCCATGCAACACGCCTTGGCGCGGTTCATGGCCAGCCCAGCGCCCTACTTGGAGTTGCCTGCTTTTTACCAACGCAAGCGCGACCTCTTCCGGCAAGGCCTGGCGCAAACCCAGTTCAAGCTGTTGCCCAGCGAGGGCACCTACTTTCAATGCGTGGACATTTCCACTTTGAAAGTGCCTGAGAAAAACTTGAGCGAAGCCGACTTCTGCAAATGGCTGACCACCGACATTGGTGTGGCCGCCATTCCCTTGTCGGCTTTTTATGGCAACGGCTTTGACCAAAAAGTCATCCGCTTCTGCTTCGCCAAAAAAGACGAGACGCTGTTGAGCGCCTTGGAGAAGTTGAAACGGCTTTGACCTTGAACACGGCCTCCTCACCGCAAGCTGAGCGTGTCATGACAGCGTCCTCCCCAGAGGTCGTGCTGTTGACCACGCAAGATGGCTTCACACTGCACACCACCCGCACCCCGGCGGTCGGCCCGCTCAGAGGACACCTGATCGTGGCGGGCGCCACTGGCGTGCCACAACGCTTTTATCAGCGCTTTGCCCAGTTTTGCGCGGCTCAAGGTGTCGAGGTGTGGACGTTGGACTACCGAGGTATTGGGCTGTCAAAGCCAAGGGATTTACGAGGGTTCGAGATGAACTACCTCGATTGGGCACGGCAAGATTTGGCGGCGCTGCAAGCCCATGTCGAGGGCCTGACCGATGGCCCGATTTGGATGGTGGGGCACTCCTACGGCGGGCATGCTTTCGGTTTGCTGCCCCACCCCGGCCGCGTGGCGCGTTTCGCCACCTTTGCCACCGGTGCGGGCTGGCACGGCTGGATGCCCCCCTCAGAGCGTCTGCGCGTTTGGATCATGTGGAACATCTTGGGCCCCTTGATCGTGAGGGCAAAAGGCTATTTGGCGTGGAGCCTGCTCGGCATGGGTGAAGACTTGCCACGCCCTGTTTTTTTGCAGTGGCGACACTGGTGCCAATGGCCGCGCTACTTTTTTGACGACCCCGAGCAAGCGCATTTGGCCCAACAGTTCGCGCAGGTGACCACCCCCATCCGAGCCATCAATGCCATTGACGACAAATGGGCACCCCCCGCTTCGCGCGATGCCTTCATGGCGGCCTACAGCCAAGCGGCACTGGAAACCATCACTCTTGAGCCTGCACGCTATGGCATGAATGCAATTGGCCACATGGGTTATTTTCGGCCGCAAGCCCAAGCGCTGTGGCAAGAGACACTAGATTGGCTGACACAAAAAGAAGGTGTCTAGGCCACGTACCGCGAACCGGTTTCCGCAAGAACCTGGATTTCCGAAGAAAATAAAAAACCGCGCTGAATAATGACATTCAGCGCGGTTCAACTGGCGGAAACGGAGGGATTCGAACCCTCGATGAGGCTCTACACCCCATACTCCCTTAGCAGGGGAGCACCTTCGGCCACTCGGTCACGTTTCCAGTGGTCAAGAGTATAACTTAAGCCTGGTCCAGATCGAAGGCTTTGTGCAGGGCGCGCACTGCCAATTCCATGTATTTTTCGTCAATCACGACCGAAGTCTTGATCTCGGAAGTGGAGATCATTTGGATGTTGATGCCCTCTTCGCTCAAGGAGCGGAACATCTTGCTGGCCACGCCCACATGGCTGCGCATGCCGATGCCCACGATCGACACTTTGCAGATCTTGGCATCGCCAATCACGTCGGCCGCGCCCAAGGCGGGCAGCACTTTGTCTTTGAGCAAGTCGATGGTTTTGGCGTAGTCATTGCGGTGCACCGTGAAGCTGAAGTCGGTCTTGCCGTCTTTGCTCAGGTTTTGAATGATCACATCCACTTCGATGTTGGCATCGGCCACAGCGCCCAAGATTTGGTAGGCAATGCCGGGCTTGTCTGGGACGCCCAGGACAGAGATTTTGGCTTCGTCGCGGTTGAATGCGATGCCGGATACGACGGCTTGTTCCATTTGTTCGTCTTCCTCAAAAGTGATCAGGGTGCCAGAGGCGGCTTCTTCGTTGATGTCAATGTCCCAAGGCGTGAAGCTGGACAGCACGCGCATGGGCACTTTGTATTTGCCGGCAAATTCGACCGAGCGGATTTGCAGCACCTTGGAGCCCAAGGAGGCCATTTCCAGCATTTCCTCAAAGCTCACGGTGTGCAGGCGGCGCGCTTCAGGCACCACACGGGGGTCTGTGGTGTACACGCCATCCACATCGGTGTAGATCAAGCACTCGTCGGCTTTCAGTGCCGCGGCCACCGCCACCGCCGAAGTGTCCGAGCCGCCACGGCCCAAGGTGGTGATGTTGCCCTGCTCGTCCACGCCCTGAAAGCCCGTGATGATGACCACTTTGCCGTGGTTCAGGTCGGCGCGAACGCGCACATCGTCGATAGATTCGATGCGCGCTTTGGTGAAGGCGCTGTTGGTTTTGATGGGCACTTGCCAACCCGCATAGCTGACCGAAGGCTGGCCTTCGGATTGCAAAGCGATGGCCAACAAGGCCGAGGATGCTTGTTCCCCGGTCGAGGCCAGCATGTCGAGTTCGCGGTGGTAGGCGTCGCCGGGTTTGGCCGGTGCCAATTCTTTGGCCAAGCCCAAGAGCCGGTTGGTTTCGCCACTCATGGCGCTCGGCACCACCACGATTTGGTGGCCCGCGCGCGCCCATTTGGCCACGCGCTTGGCGACATTGCGAATGCGCTCGGTCGAGCCCATCGAGGTGCCGCCGTATTTATGAACGATCAAAGCCATTTGAAGTTATGAATAAAGTTTGAAAGCGATTGAGCGCTGAGGCGCAACGCATTACAGACATTT
>JACCEE011067067.1_pt1 | contig 24569 bp, 26 predicted proteins | sample 7449931 | NCBI WGS metagenome assembly JACCEE01 (sample SAMN15323457, study PRJNA562643) | freshwater metagenome | isolation source: river surface water | place: USA:Blue River Watershed | collected 2017-08-19 | reverse complement strand
CACTTAAGTGTCAGTGTAAGGGCGCACTGATGGAATTCAGGGTTTGGACCAGGGTGTTTACAGAAGTAACGAACTTCATCGCAACCAGGCTGATCCCAAGCATAACGGTTGTAACCAGTATTGATGATAAGAATATCGCCTTCTTTTACTTCAACACGATCAGTGATCATTTTTGGTGAATAAAGAGAGTAATCGCTTACACAATCAGAAAGATCGACCACAGCAGCATGACCTACCCACTCATTAAGTGGAACGTCACCGATAGAACGGCCAGCACCATAGAAGTGAATCTCACCGTCCATATGGGTTCCCACATGGTTAGAGGTTGTCATGATTTGTCCGTTAGCGCCTTGGCCTTGGTGAGCACCAGCGATACGCTTAAAATACTGAAGACCAAGTGGCATATAAGATGGCCATGGTGGAGTGTGGATACTAAGTCTCTGAGTGAGATCGTACATGCGGGCTTTGCCCATGAGGTCCATAAAATCTTTGTTGTTCATTTTTTGTCTCCTTAAAATTTTTTTAAGTTTATTTAAAACGTTTAGCTAAATCTTCATAAGCTTTTTGGAAAGGTTCAGTCGGAGCGCTTAACACCCCTGCTCCCACCTGTCCGACTCCTGGATCTTTATGGGCTACACCCGTATTGATCACAGGAAGAATGTTCTTTTCAATCACCTTGGTCACATCAATACCAGTAGGAGTTCCACGGAAATTAAGTGATGGGATTTGAAATTGTGGGCTTTCAGAGAGAGTAATCTCATACATCTGCTTAGAGTAATTCAAAGCAGTGTCGGCATTTCCCCCTACGAATTGCACAATGGCGAAAGCAGCGGCCATGGCAAAACCACCAAGACCAGCAGTTTCAGTGATCGCGCTATCTCCGATATCTGGGTTAGCGTCAGCAGCAGAGAAACCAGGAAAATAGAGAGCGTCTACTAAAGGAGCTTTTCCTGTAAACCAAGCTGAACCAGTGCCTGCAAGTTGAATACCGAAATCAGTTCCATTTCTGGCCATCACCACAACAAGGGAACTTCCCTCGATGTTACGAGCAGGATCAAGAATGGCCTTAGAAGCGGCCATGGAAAGATTTAAAAAGAAGTGATCATTGCCGTTAATGAAGTTCAGCACAGCAAGAGCGGTCTCTTTATCGGGGGCCACATTCACAATTTCTGGAGCGATGGCGCGATAAAGAAGAGAAGTCCCGGCGCGGTTACGGTTATGAACTTCATCACCCATATGAAGGGCCTGAAGAATAATGCTCTTAAGATCAATTCCATCTTTTTTAGATTCGATGGCCTTTTTAAGAGTAGGATAAAGAGTTTTTTCCATCCACTTAAGACGCTCAATCACCTCAGTCGAAAAAGCACCATAGCGGAGAACTTTTCCAAGACCTTCGTTTTGAGTGGAATAAGTGAGATTTCCAAATTCAGAGTTCTTTACGATAAAGACAGGCATAGAAGCAGAAACGATACCGGCCATAGGCCCAACAGACTGATGCTCGTGACAAGGAGAGAATTCAATCTTTCCACCGGCAGCGAGCACTTCCGCTTCCGTTTGATCTTTAGCGATGCCTTCATAAATAAGAGCGCCAATCACAGCTCCCTTCATCGGGCCGCACATTCTCTCCCAAGTAATTGGAGGTCCAGCATGAAGAATCATATTCTTCTTCATTCCTGGTATCACATCAATCGCTTGTCCCATCCCTACGAGCATTGGACGACCGCGCTGAACACGAGCGATGGCTTCAGCGTTAGCCGCATCAATCTTCGCCTTATTTTTGAAGATGGCCGCTTTGGCATCCGCAGAAACATCAAGTGAAGGGCGCCATTCCATATGAGTATGAGGAATCCCTTTCTTTTCAAAAGGCTCAATAAAAGATTCAAGACCAATATTAACAACCTGAAGGTTGCCAAACAATTTTGTAGAACTCATGAACGTCCTCCCTTAAGTTTAAGGGCCAAACCAGCTAAAGTTGCAGCTTGAGCATTAGACTCTTTCACCACACAACCGATCTCACGCAAACTCTTGATGATGTTGCGGCGATCTTGTGGGTCTCCGTCTGTTCCAGTTACGGCCACAATCACAGGCACATGTTGAAGGGCTTCTTTCAAAGTAGGAAGAATGTCATTCAAAGGATTCATATTGGCGCCATAACCTAAAACAAGATCAAGAAGGATGATGCTGGTTTCAGGATTTTTGGCTTCTTCAAGAATCTTTCTATTTCGAAGAGAGAAATCGATCATAGGATGAGGACGTCCGACGGTGAATTCATCTTCGCCCATATCCACCACAGCGTTTTGTACACAAACAAAACTATTTTCAAGTTTGAAAGCTTGAGAAATAGGAGCGTTTGAGAAAATTCCCTCAACTCCCATGCGATTTAAAATGAGCTGAGTTTCACTACAGAAAGTTCCTCCACTATAGAGGGCACGGAGATACTGACCTTTTTTCACTCTGCTTAAAACCTGACTGGCAACTTGTTTGAGTTCATCAAGATCGAAAAAAGGAGAAAGGGTTCTCTTATTGCAAAACTTCACAGACATGAAGGCCGCATCCGCCAGAGTTTCTGCGTAATGAAGACCTGTGTCTTTAAGACTTTCTTTAGGAGCGCCCAAGAACATAGCGATCACAGGCTTGCTTGTTTCTTTGGCCTTCTGAACAATCTTATCCATTACCTCTTGGTGAGGAGGCTTAGAAACAAGAAGGATGACTTTTGTTTCAGGATCATTCATAAGGGCCTCAAGACCCATAAGAAAGCAAATCCCTCCCACATCTTTTTTAACGTCACGTCCACCAGTACCGATGGCCTGAGAAATCCCCTCACCTAAATTTGAAATAAGGCAGGTCACTTCTTGAAGACCAGTTCCAGAGGCAGCCACAACACCAATCGGTCCACGGTTGACCACGTTGGCGAAAGCCAGAGGCACGCCATCAATAATTGCAGTACCGCAATCAGGGCCCATCACGAAAAGTCCATGATCACGTCCGTAGGTTTTTAATTTAATTTCGTCTTCTAAGGAAACGTTGTCAGAAAAGAGCATGACGTGAAGACCTTTTTCTAAGGCTTTCATCGCTTCATCGGCTGCGTACTTCCCTGCGATAGAGAAGAGGGCCAAGCTTGCGCCTGGAAGACGCTTAAGAGAGCTTTCCAAACTCTTTGGTCTTTCTTTATTTTTTCCTTCAGCGTTGTCAGCTTTAGGACTCAAAAGTTCTATGGCTTTTTCCAAAGCCTTTTTAAGAACTTCAGGGCTCTCACCCTTAAGAGCGATCAAAAGATCATTACCATTTGCTTCAGCGAACTCAGGCATAAAGAGTTCTGCAGTTTTTAAGATTTTTTTGTTTTCCTCGGAACCAACGACGACAGAAGAGTCTTTCACTCCTTCCATATCGCTCACTTCACGAGAAAGCTTCATCAAAAAGACGGAATCAAAATAACGTCCTTTGACGACTTTTCCTTCAAGTTGCATATAACCTTCCACTGTTAGTTTGAATATCAAAACCACTGATAAAACCGACCAACCAATCAGCACCAGAGGTTTCACCTTGGCTCAAAAGTCTAAGGGTTGCCTCTTTAAAATTTTCTTCACTTTCCTCAAAGCTTTTAAGCCACAAATAAGTTTTTTCACTCACCTGCTTTTCTTCTAGCTCAGAAAGGAAGCTGTTGACAAAAATGTTCTCCCCACGAGCGAGAGAAAAGTATTCGGGATAAACTGCTCCTTGAAGACTCAAGGCCGTAAGTAATCCCAAATTAAAATCATCACCACTTGGAGTTAGTCCTACGCCTCTTCCCTTGAAGGCCTGCAAAACATCTAAAAGAGAACTTTTCCCCAAAGGAGAATAAGCCTCTCTAAAACTCTCCATCAGAACTTTTTCAAAGCTCGTTGTCATATCCTCAGTTCTACTTTGATCTATGAGATAGAACAGTGATTTTTTGGGAGCGACTTTTACAAAGTAATTTTCAAAATTCGAAAGACGCTCACGAACGAGTGAAAGTTCCAAACAGGGAAGAGTAAAATGTCTTGAAGGTAAGTGCTCAAGAGAACAAGAGAAGAGAACTTGATCTTGAGTACAAATTCTAAGCTCGGAAGCCAAGGCATCAACACTCAAAACCAAATGATGAAAATCTTGAAGTTTAGTTAGATGGGAGACAACAATACGCCTAGGTCCCCCACCTACTTTTTCTGAAACTAAAGACACAAGTTTTTCCTCAGCTAAAAAATTCACCACACTCTCAAATCGAGAGTGAAGAGGAAAATGTCCGTGAGGAAGGGCCTGGCCTTTGTACAGAAATTCCATCGTAATCCTTATTCTTCGTCAGAGGCGAGATAGGCTTTCTGCTCTTTAAGAAGCTTCACAAGAGGCTTGAACTCAGGTCTGTCAACACGCTTAAGGAGATAGAAAATGACGGTTTCTGTATTCACAATTGTAGCACCGGCCTTCTCCATAAGATCGAGGCCATTTTGCCAACGAAGCTTCGTAGAAGAAAGACAAGCGTCTTTTACCACGAAAACTTGATAGCCATTTCTGAGAAGATCAAGAGTGGTCTGAAGAACACAGATTTGTGTTTCCAAACCAGCAACGATCACCGCAGGACGCTTGTTGTTCTTAATGATCTTAGGGAACTCCTCTTGACCCATGCAAGAAAAAGTCACCTTGTCCATGAACTCAGGCCCATTCCACTCTGCGATCACTCTCTCATCAGTACCGCCCAAACCTTTGCGGTAGTGATCAGTCCCAGTCATAGGAATGCCAAGGTTCTTAAACATCTTCACCATGAGAAGAATGTTAGAACGAGCGATCTTTACGATATTTTTATCAAGAATAGAAAAAAAACTTTTTTGAAAATCAACAAGCACGAATTGGGCATTGTCGATTTCAAGTGTATTCAAAGGATCATGCATTAACATAATAAACTCCGATTAAGAGAAGTGACCAATTTTAGGAGGAAGAATAAGCTTAGCTTCAGTATTCTTCACAACGTGATCAACGGTTGTACTTTCGTGAATCTCGCGAAGAACAAGTCCTTCAGAAGTGACTTCAATGAAAGCGAGTTCAGTCACGATAAGAGAAAGCTTCTTATAGGCAGTCAATGGAAGAGTACACTTTTTAAGAATCTTCGACTTGCCTTCTTTATCAGTGTGCTTCATGGCCGCCACAATTCTCTTGGCTCCAGTAAGAAGATCCATCGCTCCGCCCATACCAGGAACCATTTTCCCAGGAATGATCCAGTTAGCGATACTGCCCTCTTCGTCAACTTGAAGAGCGCCAAGAACTGTCATATCAAGGTGTCCACCGCGAACGATGGCGAAACTTTGAGCTGAATCCATGTAACTCGTGACAGGGATAGAAGAAAGAAAACCACCACCAGCGTTGATGATGTCTTTATCTTCTTGACCCTTAGGAGGAGTAGGACCCACGCCCACCATTCCATTTTCACTATGAAGATAAACATTAATCCCTTGTGGAAGATGGTTCACCACTTCAGTAGGGATACCAATACCCAAATTTACAACGTCACCATCTTTAAGTTCTTTTGCGATACGTTTAGCAATGATTGCATTTTCGTCCATGGCCTACTCCTTGTGCTTTACAATGTAGTCAATGTAGATACCTGGAGTCACAATAGCTTCAGGATCGAGTTGACCGTTTTCAACAATCTCATCCACTTCAACAATCGTGATCTTCGCTGCAGGCGCCATCACAGGGTTGGAGTTACGAGCTGTCTTGGAGTAAACAAGGTTTCCAAATTTATCGGCCTTCTTCGCACGAATGAAAGCGAAGTCAGCTTTGATAGGACGTTCAAGAAAAAACTTCTGGCCATCAACTTCGACCACTTGCTTTTCGTTTTCTAAAATAGTTCCTAAGCCTACTGGAGAAAGGAAGCCACCGATACCTGCCCCACCGATGCGAATACGCTCAGAAAGGGTTCCTTGAGGGTTAAATTCGATTTTCAGAGAGCCCTCAGTGAACTGCTGCTGAGTATTCTTGTTCGTTCCGATGTGACTCACTTGCAAAGACTTCACCTGGCGTGAAGTGATGAGTTTGCCGTTTCCACGATCAACGTAATCAGTGCAGATAACAATCATGTGCAAATTCTTTGTTCCCTTTTCAATAAGGGCATCAATCATGTTGTCTGGGGAACCTACGGCCAGGAAGCCACCGACCATAATACGGTCGTTTTCCTTCACCATAGATGCCGCCGTCTGGGCATCAATAATTTCTGGCATAAACAAAACTCCTTTATTTTCAAAACAGTAGAACTGTCAGAATTATGTTAGGGCGGCATCCTAACACTTAAGATTTTCGAGGGCAAATAGACATTGACTATGACTAGGTATGCCTAGACTTAAATTACTTACTTTTTTACAGGGCGCTTGAGCTTAATAACGCTCTGCAATACAGTATGGGAACTTAAGAGCTTAGTTTGGAGTCTTTTATGAATAAAATTCTCTTCGTTTTGGCCCTTTCTTTTGTCTTTGTGCAAATAAGCCAAGCCAATGAAGTCCTCATGCAAATTGAGGCCAAGAAATTTTCAGGTATGAGTTACCTACATAACACTCCAGCTAAACAATGTTTCCTTACAAAGGTCCTTGAAGACTTCAATCCTGAATATAAAAGCATCACCCTCTATCTGAGCGGTTATGATGCAAACCAAGCTGACAGTGCGGCCATGCAGGGCCCAAGTTTCGCCCTAAGAATTGATCCCGATAAAATCCCTCTTCAAGAGGGCCTTATTCAAAAATACAATGAAGGCGAACTGAGCTACGAAAAAGGCATCTTGAAACTCAGCCTTAACAAGGTCAGTGCTCAATACTACGGTCTCTCTCGCGACATCAAAAAAATTGAAATCGCTACAGATCCAGAATTAGAAAATATCAAGTGGGCCCGCGCTGAGGAATACACAAAACGCTATGTGATGCCTAAAGTGAAAGAGCAAATTTTGGAGTGTGAGTTCTAATGAAATACCTACTCTTCTCTCTCATTCTCCTTGCCCAAATGGCGCTTTTAGAAGCGAGAGCAGAGGCTTTTGCCCATCATGTAAGCACAGCATTTGACATCAACAACGAAAGAAAAGAACTCTATTCCGAACTCACTCAAGGGAAATCAGAAAAAGTAAGTAATCGCATGCTTTACATGGAAGCTTCACTTCTTCCTATCGCCAAACTTATGGACATCGAAGCTTCCTACTTTCATAAGCACAATATCCCTGTCTTAAAAATTGAACTTATGCCAATGGCCCTTGGAGAATTTGCTGGATTCACTGGATTCCAAGCAACAGTTTTTAATCCCATGGATATAAATTTTTTAAAAGTTGAACTTGGGAACATTCTTGATTCTGAAAATTTTGAAAAACTCTCTCAAAAAGCTGATGATTACCTCAATTCTATGAGAGAGGAACGGGGCACTCACTGTATGGTGAGACACTTTTTAGAATCCATTAGAAGAACGGCTAATTACGCTCCCATCCATATTTCTCACGCTGAAGCTGTGGGACTCAAATCTCCCAAAAGCCTCATCAAGCGTTTCATTTCTTTACATCTTACAGGAATGAAAAGAGCCGAAAAAATTGATGCTCTCGCCTTTGAATTTCAGGCTCAAGGCCTTCCTATTGTTTGCCAAGATCTCCCCTACATTCCAGAGTGGTAATCTCTGTTTAGCCTCGAGGCAAAGGCTCAACAGGATCCAAATGCACAGTCACTTGAGTGTACTCAAAGCTTGCTTTGATTTTATCTTCCACATCATGAGCTAATTTATCGGCATATTTCACAGGCATGTCATTATCAACTTCCATATGAAATTCGACAAAACGGTAGTGGCCAGCACGACGAGTTTTAAGTTCATGAATGCCGACAACATCGTTGTGGGATAAAATGATCGCTTTTATTTCTTGAACTTCATCTTCAGACAAACTCACATCAAATAAATCTTGTCCTGCTTTCATGGTCAATTCATAGGCTGCGTGTAGAATGAGGCAGGCCACACCAATAGCAGCGACAGGGTCAATCCAACTTACATTAAGTTCAGGATTGACTTTGCCCATGATCCAAATAATAAGAAGCCCCCCCATAACACCAAGAGAGGTGTAAACGTCAGTTCTCAAGTGCCAGGCATCAGCTTCTAAAGCGACAGAATTGGCCTTTTTAGCAACTTTAAAAAGTTTGCTAGAGATAATGGTGTTCATAATGGCCGAAATAAGCATCACACCTATACCCCAAGAAGTTTCGCCCACCTCGTGAGGGTGAAGAAGCTTTTGTATCGCTTCATAAATAATCCAAATTGCGGCAAAGAAAATAAGTAGGGCTTCGACTGTTCCAGAGACGTTTTCAAATTTACCATGGCCATAAGGATGATCTTCATCTGCTGGCTTACTAGAATGGCGGACGGCCACAAGAGCAATCAAAGAAGCAAGCAAATCAATGCCAGAATGGATGGCCTCGGAAATAACCGAAACCGAACCAATAAAAATACCGATGACCAGCTTCGCGACAACAAGAGTTGAATTGGATGCTACAGACAACCAAGCAACAAATACTTTTTCTTTTTGAATTTCTGCGTTCATAAAGTTATCCAAAATAAAAAAGCCCCGTGGGTCTTTCGTCCCACGAGGCTTGTTATAGTCTCGTTGCCATTTGTGGCCCGACTGCGTCGTCTTTTACAAAGATGACCGTCTGTTCTCTTTAAACTAAAGTCACGCTAGCTCAAACATCATTGGAACTCAAGTCATGATTCTATGATCTTAAAGAATTCGCCTTAGCATGAAAGAGTTTGATCTTTCAAATTCTATTTCTTTTTATAAGGCCCATACAGAGGCCCACCAATTGGGAAGACGGACTTACCTGCAAAAGGATTGACAAGCATCCCAAAAGACAACCAAAGAGCGATCACGATCATCACTAAAGTGAGTAAACCCACAAGAGGCATAAGGGCCATATTGTTAGTGATGGTCTTGATAATTCTTACGACGAAAAGAAGATCGATCGTAAAAAGGAAAGCAAAAAGGGTGCTACTAAAAAGTCCAAAGGCATAAGTCAAAATTGAAAGCACAATAAAGAGAGTGATTTCCATGGCGAGGATAATGCTGTGATCTGGAACCAAGCCTTTGCCAAGAGAAGTCAAAGTCCACCAGTTGAAAATCCAAAGAAAAGTAAAAGTCGTAAAGAGTGTGCCACCGAGAAGATTTCTATTGGCAAAACTCATCAGTCCGGCAAGGGCCTGACCGCCTACTCCAAAAAGAAGAGCAAGGATCGCAGCAGTGGCCAAACCTTGAGGGGTCAAACCAAAACCAAAACACATAGGAACTAAAGCAGCACTTCCCACAGACATACCTAAAAGTCCAAGTGGTACTGGGTTAGCAAAAATGTCAGAAGCAGATTGATGTTCACTCATAGTTAACCTCCAAGAAAGGAGATTCTTGCACTTTTGTTAAAAAAAATAAATACAAAAGTACAAATTCATAAAAACTACAGTACAAGAAATAAAATCAATAAAATCAGCAAATTGAAGGAAGAACTACTTCTTTTTCAAATAGAAATAGTTAATGGAGAAGGTTATGGCCAAGGCAAGAAGAACAATAATGGCGAAGGCAAAAGGATTATCGGCTAAAGGTACATGAACGTTCATCCCCCACAAACTAGCGAGCACTGTAGGAATAGCAAGAGTGATTGTCACAGAAGTGAGAGACTTCATCACCATGTTCATATTGTTAGAAACCACGGAGGAATAGGTATCGAGAGAGCTGGTGATAATATCACCGTAGATTCCCACGATTTCTGAAATCTGATCATTATCAACGATGAGGTCTTCCAAGATTTCTTTATCTTCTTCAAAGAGAGGAAGAAAGTGGCCACCAGTAATACGACGAAGCACCTTACCGTTAGCGATCACAGCTGTTTTAAAATAAATGAGTGACTTTTTAATGTTGAAGATTCGCCCGACCTCTTTATTGTCGTTGTACTTGGCCAAGTTTTTTTCAAACTGTTCCAAAGTCTGATCAATCGTGCGCATGGTACGGTCAAAATAATAATTGATACGCTTCAGAAGAAGCAGCACGAAGCGAGTCTTCATCGTCGTATTGAAAGAAAGAAAAATCCCTTGAATGAAATCCGTTACAATCTGAGTCTCATGCTTGCAAATGGTGATAATACTCGTTGAAGTGATCATAATCACAAGAGGAGTGGTTTCTAGAAAGTTATCGACTAAAAGAGGAATGTGAAAAACGATAATGACTGTGTCCTCATTCTTTTCAATACGTGGACGTTCGAACTCGTCGAAAAGAGAATACACTTCTTCGCTATTAAGTGGAGTCTGACTCCTCACAAGATCAATATCGGTCGTGTCTGGCGAAGTGATATTAATCCACACCCCAGTCTGGTTTTTTTCCAAACGAACGATTTCTTCAATGGAGTTGGCCCTAAGGCTCTTTTTATAAATCTTGTGCATAAGCTTAATGAAGGTGTACTCCCCTTTTTTCGGAAAAAGAACATAAATTATTGAGAAAAAAAAGGCCAGCATAAGCTGGCCCAAAATAGTTATGTCAGTTAAAACTAGCGGGCTTCGGTTTGCCCATAGACTTCACCATCAAGAGCAATAAAGCCATCTGGATGACGAGCACCTGGATCATAATGAGTCCAGTGAATCATGCCTCCTTGAGAATTTAAAAACTCTCCACAAACCTTAACTTGAACCCCAGTTCTTAGAGGAATACGGCCATAATCCATACCGTGGACTACTTGGACCTTTATTCCGCGAACACTCATAATAAATTTTTGGTGAGGACGCCCAAGTTTATCTTCAGGAAGTATCTCTTTGATGACCCCTTCAACAAAAACCATGGGCCTTTTGCCGTTATTAGTATCGATGTAGCGCTTGAGCTCTGTAACTGAGGGAGTAAGTTCTGTTCCATTTCTTGTTTTACAGATTGGAAGAGACTGGGCAAGGACAGAAGCAGAGAAACTAAACAATAGGACCAAAGCCAAGTATTTCATAGCAAAACTCCCTTTATGTGTTAGCGAGTTGAAATTAGACCTCAGCTAAGTTCAAAGCTAGCTCTATGAAAAGATGACAAGGTGGAATAAGTCTCTGATTTGTCTTTAAGGAATAATCTCGTTTCGCTTACTTAAAAAATCAATGGCATGCTCACGAATCTTTTCTGCATTACCAGTCTGCAAGCGTTCGAACACATCAATAAGGTAAGTCGCTGAAATAATACGAGGGATGAAGACGTAGTCTGCCCCTTCAGCGTACATGTCCCTAGCTGAAGACATCGTCTCTGCATTTACAATAACTTTAAGACTCGGATTAAGTTTTTTAAGAAAGCGTAGAATTTTTAAGTTCGTTGTATTTTTAAGCTCTCTGTCTGGAACCAAACAAATCGCGCAAGCAGCTTCGCCTATGCCCATTTTTTTAAGAGTGTCGAAACTATCCAAATGGCCATAACGAAAATCAATATGCTCAGTCTTAAGTTGTCTCAAAGTTTCAGGATTATAATCCACAACGAGCATCTCTTTCATCGACTCCGGCGTATGACGCTTTAAAAGCTCAAATAGAAACGAACTGGCGTCGCGCTGAAAGCCTAGGATAAAAATGCGAGAGGCCATATTCGCCACTTTTTTACTCTCGACTGAAGTTGAAAACTCGATACGATCTTTCAGACCAATGCGAATAAACAAAGGATCTAAAAATCTAAACACCTCGTGAGTCCGAGGGATTAAAAATGAACTGACCAAGGCAAGACCGACAAAAGCTAAAATAAAAGCAGAAAGGATATCAGCATCCACCTGCTTATAACTCACCCCTAAAGTCAAAAGGACAATAGAGAATTCTGAGACCTGAGAAAGATTTAAACTGGGAATCAAACTCACGCGGTTGCCATACCCCATCATGTACATCACAGGATAAATAGTGAGGAGACGACTCACCAACACAACGCCAATAATGGCGCCAGCCAAAACGAGCACATTTTCACTCGGAACAGGAATCATCATCCCAATCACAATAAAGTAAATCGTAATAAAAAAATCTCTAAGAATAGTCACCTTAGTACTTACATCAAGGTGGTAAGGAAATGAGGCAGTCACGATACCAGCGACCAAGGCTCCCATTTCTCGAGACAACCCCAACCAATGAGCAAGTTCACTAATTCCAAAACACCAGCCCAAAGCTGCAAGAAGCATAAGCTCAGCCTGACGTCCCATAAGATGAAACACCCGAGGCAACGTAAACTTAGCCACCAACCACGCAAGTGTAATGAGGCTGATCGCTTTTAGAAGCGAAATAATCACAATAAGAGGCTGCAAATGAGAAAGTGAAGATTGCATGGCCATAAAAGAAATGGCCCAAATATCTTGAACGACAAGAATACCAATTGTAATACGAGAGGTCAGAGTCGAAAGCTCGGCCCTCTCTGATAAAATTTTAACAACGAGTAAGGTAGAAGAAATCGAAACAGCAAAAGCAAGATAAAGAAGATTAAAATTCCCTCCTCCCATGCTGTAGCCCAGAGGATAAAAAACAGCTAGTCCTAAAAGGGCGCAGCCTAAAAACTGAGTGACACCGTTTACCACAACAGCTTTGCCGGCCTGATGAAGTTTTTTAATATCAATCTCCATTCCGAGAATGAACATCAAAAAAACTAAACCGATATTAGAAATAAAGGTGATCGATTCAGTGTTTTTAATAAGTCCAAGTCCGAGATTGGGACCAAGTAAGACCCCGGCTCCAATGAAAGCAAGAATGAGAGGGATATTGAAAACAAAAGCCACGCATCCAATAATTCCAGCGCCTAAAATACTCAACGATAAATCAGAAAGAATGGCCAAATCAGTCAATTACTCACCTCAAAAGAACAGTCTATGGCTAGGTCATATATCCCCCTATCGTACTCCGGTGGAATTTTCCTTAATGAATTTTTTAAAAAAAAGAGGATAAAATGCTTCTATGGCTACAGAAGAAGAATTAAAAAAACGAAATCTCAAAATCCTCATTGTCGATGATTCGCAAGATAATTCCAACCTGCTTGGGTTCTACTTAAGAAAATACTCTTCAGCTGTCGAAATCGCACTCAACGGTCAGGAAGCTTTTGAAAAGATCAAAGTAAATACCTACGATATCATCCTCATGGATATTCAAATGCCAGAGATGGATGGTTATACGGCCACAAAACTCATCCGAAAATGGGAAGAGGAGAACAAACGTTCTCCCCTCTTTATTGTAGCCTGTACAGCTCATGCTTTAGATGATGATAAATTTAAAAGTCTCAATGCTGGCTGTGATGACTACCTTGCCAAACCAATTTCCAAGTCTAATCTTATCAATAAGCTTTTAGAATTTCTTGATCGTTAAAACTAAAAATTTAAATTGTACACAACAGGGCAATGATCAGAAATCGTTCGATTATAAAAATCGATTTGGTCAAAGCGTTTTCCAAAATTATCCTTATTATTGCAAGGACCTTTAACAAACGCAGAATATGTAATGTGAGAACTCACATAGGCTTGGTCATAAGCTCCACTGAATTGCAAAGTTCTATAACTAAACTCTTCACCATAACGGGCCAGGCTTAAAGAAAAAGGTGACTCAGAAAAAATCTTTTCAAAATCAAGTGCATCATTTCCGTGAGCATTAAAATCCCCAATGACGATAGTAGGGAATTTATCTTTTTCATCTCCTAATCTTTTGGCCAATGCTTGAACCTGCTTAAAACGCAAAGGACGACCATCAGGATGAGCCTTAAGATGAACTCCTATAATACGTAAAGATATTTTGCCTTCAGAATCTTGCAATAGTCCCCAGACTCCAGAACGCATGTTTTGATTCCCGGCCAAAACATCCTCAAGTTGGTAACCCTCGCCGTCCTGATTAAGAGATTTAAAAACAAAACGATTAGAGTGACAAAGAACGACGTACTGATGATTGAAAGCTGCTCTCTCATAACTAACGCAGGAAAAGTTTCTTTCTGCCATCATTTTATAAAGTGATTCTTTATTCACAATCTCTTCAAAGATAAAAACATCGACCTCGCTCAATTCTTTATCCATGAACTCTTTCAGAAAAGGAATTCTATACTCATCTTTAAACTCACCAGCTGAACTTCCCCCTAGACCAAAGTATTCAATATTGAAAGTGGCCACATTTAAAACACTGCCACAGGCCGTGAGAGTCAAAAAAAGAGAAACCCAAACCACTAGTTTTTTCATAAAACCTCCTCGGATGAAGGCAAAATAGAACGGCAAAGCACATTAATCAAATTGAAATAATTTAAAAATTATTTTAAAATTACTTATGGACCTAAATAGACTTAAAACCTTTAAAATCATTGCTGAAACACTTTCATTCACAGAGACTGCAAAGACTCTCCACCTCACTCAATCTGCAATTAGTCAGCAGATGAAAATTCTTCAAGAGGAATATGGTCGGCGTTTGGTTCAAAAAATCAACAACCACCTTGTCCTCACCCCTGAAGGTCGAACCCTGTATCAAGAGATTGCCCAAAAGCTTGAAGCTTTAGAAATCAGTCTAAAAAAAAACCAAAAGAAATCAGTTCCGGAAGTAAGATTTGCTGGAGCACAAAATTTTCTCATCGAAAATCTCATCCCCAAACTTCCCAAAAAAAACTTCCGCTATCATCTTGATTTTTTAAACTCAGCTCAAAGCAATGAAGAACTTCTTCAAGGGAAACAAGATATTGTTTTTGTCTCTTCCCCTCTCAAATCAAGCTTGGTCGAAAGTAAAATCCTCTTCCAAGAAGACATGATATTGGTCGCTTCTTCTAAACTCAAAGAAGCCTGTAAAAACCAACAAGAACTGCCCCTTGTCGATATGTCTGAAAACTTGCGCCTTTTTCAAAAATGGCGAGAACAAAATCAAAAAGATTTTCCAGTAAGACTGAAAGCCATCATTCCTAGTATTCAGGGAATATTAAGTTTTATACGATCCCATCCGATGGCCGCTATTGTTCCTGAGCATCTGGTTCGAAAAGACTTGAGTGAAGGCAACCTTCTCTCCCTTTTTCCCAAAGAGAAAGCCTACACCAACCAAGTTTATGCTTGTATTTTGAAACAGCAAAAATCAGAAACTATTTGGAATTTTTATCACGAGCTCAAAGCCCTATAGAAAAATCCCAAATGGAATCCTGAATAGCTTTAGCATAACGACTGACTTTGGGAACCATCAAATGATGTGGTTCAGTTCCTGTCAACCAATGAAAATCGACGTCGCTAAAACTTGCAAAGACAATTTCTTCGGTGGCATCAGTATCTACAGTCCAATCTCCCTCTGATAAGAAAAGCTGGACTGGTATTTTAACTTTTTTGCTTGGCCAATTTCCTTGGTACACTTTTTTCCCAAGGTCACTGACCTCGCGGGCCATCCCGACAGGGATATTTTGGTTATAATCATTTCGATTCACAGTCATCACTTTCAAATCTGGAAAATGAGTTAACTTGTAAGCCAGATCCACATCAATGCCATCGTAGAGAAACTGAATAATACCATCAATGAGGTTCCAAGCCCCTAGACGAGGGAGAAAATAGGGCGAAACTAAATGAACACTTTTAAGAGAACGTGGATTCTGGGCATGAACCGCATAATCATAAAGAAGAAGCCCGCCAGTAGAAAATCCTGCGACTCTCACTTCGTCAAAACATTGAACAATAGGATCAAGCTGAGCCTTGAGTTCTTCTTGCCAACGTTCATTGGTAAAAGCATTGCCCACATCAACAGTTGAACCGTGACCTGGAATAAGAAAGCCCACAACAGTCCAACCTTCTTTTTGAAAAGGTTTGGCCAGATACATCATCTCACTTGGAGTTCCCAAATAACCGTGGGCCACGAAAAAAACTTTTGAAGAATTCTCTTTCCCATCAATCCATTTGGCTTTTTTATGCTCCACCATCGAGGCGTAAGGGTCGATTCTTTTATACTCACGATAAAGATCTTGATTACGTTTTAAGAAGTTGGCTTTAGCATCAGCTTGACACGAGACTGAGGCTTTAGCAGAAACGAAGACTAGGGCTAAGACAAAAGAGAAAACGAAGGTCACAAACTTATTCATATGGGCTCCTTTGCGTCATTTAAAATAACGAGAAGCGCTATAAAAGGCCAAATTTTCTATTGACGGTTTCAGCTCTTTTTTGACAAGGCCCCGACACAACGCAGCAACCCTGTAAGTTTTTCATGACCAGTCCGTACGACAAGCCTCTGTTTTTACACATATTTATCAAAGTTCCCCAGAAACACAAAGCTCACCTTGAATTCAACTCAAAATGATTCATAATGCCATGCGTAACCACTCCAACTTAGGGGTTTCTATGAACAGGCTTCTTCTCCTCGTTCTTCTTTTAGGCTTAGTCGCTTGCGACCAAGGCACGACCCCTACACAAAGTCTTTCTGAAGACTCTCGCCAAATTCAAAGTTCTACCCAAGGGCCAAGTACTGCCACCAATACTGAAGTCGATGCCCAAACAGCAATTCAGCTCAACGATAACGTTGATCTGGGTATTCCTGTGGGTAACAACCAACACAGTGAAATATTAATTTCTCGCAAGCAATATGTTCTTTCTTATAACCACATCAATCGTGTACTTAACTGGGCAGCTTGGAAACTTGAGCTTAAACATTTAGGAATTGTCAAAAGAGGGAAGTTCGCTCCAGATCAACTCCTTCACAAATACCTCCAAGAGCAAAATCTTGGCAAAGGTGTTGTGACGACAGATTACACCAACTCTTGCTTTAACCGCGGCCACACTGTTCCTTCAGCTGATAGAAACGCAACAAATGATGATAACAACGCAACCTTCCTTATGAGTAACATCACTCCTCAAACCGCTTTCTTGAATCAGGTCGCTTGGGGACATTTAGAGTATTATGAGCGCGCCCTCGCCCAACAAGGCAAAACTCTTTATATTTATGCTGGCCCCATTTACGAAAGAGAAATGGGTGGTATCGGTTCACAGGCCGACATCAAAATTCCTACAAAGTTTTTTAAGATCATTGTGGAATTCGACGCCCTCGATACCACTCACACCATCACAAAAAATACTCCAATGACTGTTGTGATTATGCCAAATACCACATCAGCAGGAACCTACCCGGATGAAGACCGCGAAACACTTTGTAACGATGCGAAGAGACTTCCCTCTTCTAAGGCCAATTTCGATGACTGGAAAAAGTACCAAACCACAATTGAAGATGTAGAAAAACAAACTGGTCTTAAGTTTTTTGAAGAAAACTCTGAGCAAATTCTTTCTCCAATAATTGTGGCCGCTTAAAAGAGCAAGAACCTCTTATAAGATCTTGATTTTTTGGATAAAAGACTATATTTCTGAAACGTTACATTTCAGAGGTAAAGTTATGAACAACAACACCGCAACAATTGAAAAAACGAGCGTCATCCCTACCATCGCCACTCTCCATGCGAAACGCATAGGCTGGTCTCGTGTTTTGTTTGGTGGACTCTCCATGTATCTCTCCATTCCCTTTTGGATCATCATCCACACCATTGCCTCAGCTCTTTGCTATTTTGGTTTTATCGCTCCACTCTTAGGACTTAAAAAACTTGATGTGGCCCACTACCTCGTGATGAAAGATAGAAACCTCATCAAAGATCTCGTTCTTATCGAAAGACTTAACTGCGAATTTTGTAGCTACGCCAATGGTCTTACCACCCTCATCAATGCTCAAGTTGATCTCGTTGCCGATTTTAAAGAATATAAAACTCCTCAAACTTGGATTCTTCTTTATCCTGCGATCGCCTTCGTTTTAGCGACGGCCCTTATTTCCGAGGTCCTCTGCATCCGACTCATCTATGATCACTTTATTGCTGGGCCCCTAGGTCTTCATACTTCACGCTTTGGCATTATTTACAACAAGCTCAAAAAGCAAGGCTATGCTTCAAATTATGGCTTTCAAACTCGTGAATATGTTCTCTTCGTTAAAACGGTTTGTTTACGTTTTGAAAGTCTTCTTGAGCAAATTGAATCTTCATGGTGCCCTATTAAGCACCTCAAACGCGAGCAGGAACTTAAGTATCCTAAGCACCATGCCTATTTTTTCGAAGCCCATGAGATAGATAAAATGAGATACGCCATTGAAACCGAAGGCACTGTATCTAAGAGAAAACCTCTCTACTAAGAAAGAAGACGACCTAAGCCCTTCTCAAAGATCTCGCGGTAATCTTTTTTAAATGAATCGGAAAGAAAGCTTTGATCGATAAGTTCGAAGGCTTTCTTTTCTTTTTTCTTAAAGTTCTTCAAAATATTGGCAAAAATCTTTGATGAAAGACCTAATTCTAAAGCGAACTTTTCAAAGTCTAGAGAGCTCAATTTATTTTTCTTCCCTTGCAGAGACAGGGCCATCTCCTCTGTATCATCTTTTATCACCAGCTTGGTGTTGACCAAATCGTAAGCAGGAGCCAATTGCACTCCATCGGAAAGATGAATGAGCGAAAAATTTTTAAGATGCATATCAGCGTTACCGCAAATAAAAGAAAACAAAACAAGTTCGAGGTAACGATAAAGATCGTTGCCAGGAACGCTAGAAAAATTTTTAATGACCTTACCGATTTTTTCATAAGAACCACGATACTTGTGTTCGGTAAGCGTCTCCGTAAGCTGGGCCATATCTTCGACATGAATCTTAGTTTCCCCCTTACGATCGAAACGTTTGGTGAGATAAGCAAGTTCATGATCAATACGAACTAGACCAAACTCGGCCGTCTCAATTCCAAAAAGTCGGGCCAGAAGCATGGTCAAGTGTTCATTGGCAGGAAGCTCAGCATATTCATCAGCATTAGGCTTTAAGATATAATTTGCTCTCACATTCATAAGGGTAAGTCTCGGACTCTGTCCCCCCTTAGGAGAAAAGCCCAGAGACATTTTTTTCTGTACTCCAGTTACGGCCAAACGCTTCTCCAGCATCTGCAAGGCCAGACCTTCAATCGTACTTTTATCTAAATCAAAATGAGGAATTTCCATTTTGCCAAAAAGTTTTTGCAAACAACTAGGATGATAATCCCCTTCAACAGTCAGTTCTTCCAAACAACAAAGACAGTGCTTCATGATTTTTTCTCCCTAATGGAGATGGCCCCTATCGTATCTTCGCAGAGACTCAAAAGAAGTCCCATGCGATCCCGAGGATTCATTTTCCAATTGCTTTCCACCAGATGAAGAAGCCAGCCTTCAGGAATGAGATTATCAAAAAAGGGAAAAAGAATTTTAGATTCATAAGCCTCTTTGCGCAGAGGAAGAGTGAGACTTACTGAAGGGCCTTGATAATTTTCAAGATAGGTAAAACGATAACCTTCGTCTGTTTCTTCTAAAATTCCGGCCAGTTCTTTTTCAAAATAAACTTGAGCTTGGCGACTCATTTAGCTCCCCCTTTTTCTACCTTAAGGGTGTGGCCAAAAAAGGCCAAAAGCTCGAGCACCTTATCCATACGTACAGTGGACTTTTTCCCCTGCTCGAGTTCGCGTATAAAACGCAGTCCCAGACCTGTTCTGGCGGACAAATCCTCTTGAGTGAGCTTAAGTCTGGCCCGCTCTGCCTTTATAACTGATTGAATTTCCGTATAGATACTGTCGTTCATCAAAACCTCTCTATACCTTTTCGGGTATAAAAAATTAAATTTTAAAATATTTTATAACCTATCAGGTATAAAAACAATCTCTAGAACTTTTTTACCCCCGATCGGGTATAAAAAAGGGAGCCTCTAAGGCTCCCCTTCCTAAGAACAATTTTAAGAAAACTAGAAAAGAGCAGAGAACTGAAGGAAGTTAAAAGTGTAACTTGGATCAGCTTGATCTGGCACATGAAGGAAACTCACACTTGGAGAATAGCTAATGTTGGTTACGAGTTCGAAACGCTTTCCGACCTGAAGATTGTAATAAAAATCAGAGACATCAGCGGCATCACCAAATGATCCCATATAACCTAAGTTCGCTTGACAGTAGAAAGCGTTTTCAATTCCCTCACCTTGCTTAAGAGGAAGATAGAAAATTGCGCCAGGAGCGAGAGAATAAGTAGCGTCACCAATGTTTTCAAATGCAGAATAAGAAAGGTTACCACCAACTTGAAGGAAAGAATTCATTGTGTAGTAGTAGCCACCACCAACATTGAAAGAAAGCTTATATTCATCGTTACTATCAATGAAAGAAGCAGAACCATTGGTTGTTGCAAGAACCATATGCTTTTTATCGGCGGCAAAAGAAGCAACAGCAAAGAACGCCAAAACAATAATTAAAATCTTTTTCATCAAAACTCCTATTTGATTAAATCATCCATTAATGTTTTTCAGTGTACTTTTGAAGTATAAAAAGACAATAAAAAAAGGCCTCCGAAAACCGGAGGCCTTAAAATACTATCGGTCCAAAAATTAGTTTTGAATATTTTCTAATGCTCTATAAGCATCAATGCGCCCACCTGAAACGCTCACATTGTTAAGCCTACCGTTTTTCACAGAAGTGCTAATAAGTCTTTCTTTGATTTCTTGATAGGTCATTTGAGGATATTGAGAAAGAAGTAGTCCTACAACTCCTGCCACAAAAGGAGTGGCCATGGATGTTCCAGAAAGTTTGGCATAACGGCCACCTGGAACAGTAGAGAGAATACTCGAACCGGGAGCGAAGACGTCGATCGTTGTCTTGCCATAATTAGAAAAATAGGACTTTCCTCCGGAACTATCATGGGAGCCAACAGCAATGATATTGTCAGTCACGTAATCGGAAGGATAATTATGTCTTAGGTCGTTATTGCTACTATCATTTCCAGCAGCAGCAACAAAAACAATCCCCTTGCCACGAGCACGCTCGATGGCCTCCTCAAGAAGCTTAGACTCTTCATCAGCTTCACCGCCCCAAGAGTTACTCATCACATTCACACCCATTTTTATGGCGTAATCGATAGACTTGATGGCCCCTGCGGTGTCACCCGATCCACTGCCTTTTAAAAACTTGATGCCCATAATCTGAACATCTTTCATTACTCCTGCGACACCGATGGAATTGTGACTGGCACCAATCACACCAGCACAGTGAGTACCGTGCTCATTATCGTCCATTGGATCTCCGTCATTATTAGCAAAATCGTAACCATAAATATCATCAATGAAACCGTTACCATCATCATCGACGCCCTTAACGCCAGTTTGTTCTGCTTCATTGACCCACATCTGATCTTTGAGATCTGGATGTTTATAATCTACACCAGTGTCAATCACTGCGATTTTTACGCTGCGACTTCCCTTCGTAATTTCCCAAGCCTTTGGAGCATTAATACTCTCTTTGCCTTGTAACCCCCATTGACTTGAGTATTGAGCATCAGTGGGTAGAGTGACGGCCGAAATATGAAGCTTATAATTAGGCTCAACAAACTCAACTCCGGGTTGAGCCTTGAGTCGCTTCACGAAAAGTTCATCGCTGGCCTTATCGCTTTTTTGAACGAGGGTCAAAGAGCTTCCAGAAATTTGCAAATCATGAGCTTCAGCAACAATAGAAGATTTTTGTCCTAAAAAGTGAAGCTGATCATTAGTGCTTTTGAACTTCACAAGATAGCTGTCGTAAGAAAAGACAGAAAAAGAAGTGGCGAGTGTCGCCAAAAAGAACATAGACTTCATAATTCATCCTTGAAAAGAAGTCCTCAGTTTCTTGAGGAGTTATTACTCATCCTAGTCTAAAAGATCCTCGAATTTAGAGGAAGAACTATAGAGAGAAGTTAGATTATGTTATAAAAGCAGAAGCCAATCAAAGCCAGAAAAACATCCTATCCTGCTGTTTTCTAAGACTTTTCTCTCATCGCACAAAATTGACAATTTTGCCCAAACAATGCTAACAATAAGAAACAAAATTTTAAGACTGAGCCATTATTGAAAAATAAAGGCCCTCATGAATGTTTTTTCTAAGAGGTCAATATGAAATCAGTATTAGCAAGCTTGTGTCTACTTTTCAGTTTAACAGTTTTTGCTTCCTCAGTGGAATGCACTAGACTACTCACCAACGACTACGAATTAAGCAGCCGCCCCTTCACTCTCAATGTTGACAACATTGATAGCAATATCCCTGAAACAGACCGTCTGGCTCACGCTCATAAAATAGTAAGAGAAGTCATCAAAAGCGTTGGTTGCGAACAAAAAGATATTAATTTCGCCAAATCTCCAACAGGAACTTCGAAGTCAAAATGCTCGCTTGTTAGCCCAGGTCGTACAGCTTCGATGAACTGTTACGTTGAAAGCAATATTGGTTTTTTCTTTGTCATGTGGGATATGAACCAAAATGCCAACGTGATTTACAATATCTGGGACTAAGCTGAAAGAGTTTGTATCAAACAATGATTTTAAAGAGGGAGTTTAAACGCTCCCTCTTTTATTATTTTTTCAGAATAGAGACTCACCCTTAACATTAGGAAGTCGGAGGAAAAATGTATCGAATTCTTTTAATTGGACTAACAACATTTGCTCTTGCTGCTTGTTCTCTATTTCATTCCACTTCGACAGAACAAAGAGACAATTCGGTGCAAACAGCAACTTCAACTGAAAATAAAATAATTGAAGCCTCTCCCACACCAGCCCCTCAACCAACAAGTTCCCATAAAAAGAAGCAAAAATACTTCTACTATAGGGCCAAACACCGCTGTCTAGAAAAAGAACTTCGTCCGAAAGAGAAATTGGAAGATTGCATTCAGAGGTTAAAAAACCAATAGTAAAAAAGGCTCCGTGAGGAGCCTTTTTTTATAATCTGAAACCTTGATAAGCCTGCAAAGGATCAACATTACAAACTTTGCCTGTTTTTTTGAATTCATCAGCAACTCCGCTTATGAACTCATCATAGTTTTTTATCACCTTACAATAAGGTCTCTCAACAACGGTAGGATCAGCAAAATGCGACAGTCTCACATCCTTTCCAATGGGAGGGATATTATACTTTTTATAGCACTGACTCATTAAGGGTTCACACTTTCTTAAATACTCTCTGCTAAAAGAATACTTCTGAGTTTTATCTTTCCCCCAAATCACACCGAATTGATAAGACATCAAGCAATCTTGAATAACAGGATAAACGAGCTGCTCGAAGATCGTATTATCTGAATTAAGAAGCGTAGGAAGTTTTTGACTTTTTTCATTTTCAGATTCTTTACGTTTTTTATCACCAATGGCCTGAAGAGAGGCAATTTTCTCAGAAACGTCATCCTTAAAATTACTATTAAACTCAGTCAAAAGAAGAGAGTTATTTACATCCTCAATCGTCTGTAAGGCATTGGATGCCATCACAAGATTATCAGTCATCACTGTTTGCTCTTTGCTGCTCACATACTGATCAGAAATTGTCTTATAGAGCATATTCAAATAAAGAGGCTTCTCAGCAGGTCCAGCATCGGCGAGCATGTTTTCTTGATATTTGCTTAAAACATAGCGTAAAGGACTTAGATCTTTTAAGGCCCCTTGTTGCAAATCTCCAAAGTCCTTTCTCATCCATTTATAGTCTGACTGAATATCAGAAACATACTTTTTAAACTCAGCCTGCTGAATTTCTCTCTTGCGAAGATCATCAAGAGGACTCCCCTTTGTTTTTTCTTCTTTATCAATAGCTTCATCTTGAGCTTTATAAAGAGTACTGGGGTTTAATTTGTTAATGAAAGATTTGAGACCACCATAAGTCGAAGAAGCGTTAGAAAACTGAGTCGCAAAGGCGCTCTCGTCCTCTTTCGCAATAAGAGAATTTACGACAGAACTATCATCACCAAAAAACTTATTATAAAGTTCCGTTGGTTGATAAACAGGACGCCCCAAGGAATCCCTTACAAGCTTCTCTTTGCCATCCTTATTCTCAGTCACACGTTTAAAGAAATAAGAAGTCAATTCTCCCATGGCATCATTGGTAAGATCAGGAACTGTTCCAGACGCTGTTGCAGCAAAAGGACTTAAGACTTTTTCAATGCGATTAACTGAAGTTAAAACCTCATTTATGCCTTGGTCTGTCGTGGCCACATCGCAACTTAAGGCAGCATAAGGCTCAAGTTTTTTACGAGTTTCGATCTCGCAACCAAGACCATTAATACTCCACAAGTGACAAGCATAGCGTTTAAAAATTTCTTTGTTTTTATCAGGGGTGAAAGTCTTGAAGTCTTCCTTTAGGACATCAGTTCTTGAGCGGCCATCACCGAAGAGATAAGCTCCCCAATTGATGACTCTATTGACGACAACGGCTCCTAACTGAGAAAGGGCCACGACTGCGGGAGTGGAATTTAGCGTTAAGAAATCGATACCAATACTAGCTGAACTGGCAATGAGGTTACGAATATTCTGACTTGCTGTACATTCATTATTTTGTTCAACTCCAGCGAGTAGATTGTTCAAAGTGGAGTAGAGATTAACAAGGTTCTGATTGTAGAGCTCTCTTTTTTTCCTCACGAGAGCAGTTTCGGCGAGGTTTTCTGTAATCGGTTTAATTCCAGCCTCAGCACTTTCGATTTCCGAACATCCATAAACCCAATCACTCTGAACCTTGCTTTGAAGCAAATTCTTCTCATCAATCGTTTGACCAATATAACTCGGGCCACCATAGATACGTTCGCTCACACACT
>JACCEE010630233.1_pt1 | contig 24605 bp, 31 predicted proteins | sample 7449931 | NCBI WGS metagenome assembly JACCEE01 (sample SAMN15323457, study PRJNA562643) | freshwater metagenome | isolation source: river surface water | place: USA:Blue River Watershed | collected 2017-08-19 | reverse complement strand
TTTATTGGTAATGGCAACATTATTAGTCTTATTTTACAAGACGAACTATTACACAAAGGGTGGACTGCTTTCTTAATTAACCAAGTAGTTAAGGAAGATCCTCGCTTTGCTAAGATAGCACAAGAATGCCAAGAAGAAGTTTTACAAATTTATCGTGATGTTATTGCAGAAGAAAAAGCATGGGCAGACTACTTGTTTAAGAAAGGCCCAGTTATCGGTCTTAATGCTAATATCTTAAAAGACTTTGTCGATTACACAGCAGTTGGCGCACTCAAGGACATAGGTATCAGATATTGGAACCCTGCTCCAAAGACTACTCCTATTCCTTGGTTTAACAAGCACAGCGACACTAGTAAGAAACAAACTGCGTTACAGGAAAACGAATCAACTAATTACGTTATCGGCGTTATGTCGGACGGTATCGACTACGACGCATTACCAAGTTTATAAGGAAGAAAAATGAAAGCGATTGTATGGAGTAAGAATCAGTGCCCCTATTGCGACCAAGCAAAGAATTTGCTAAAAATGAAGGGCATCGAATACGAAGAAAGAAACATTAACAACGGTTGGGACAGAGAAGATTTATTAGAAGCAGTTCCAGGTGCCAGAACAGTGCCTCAGATTTTTTTAGATGATAAACTAATCGGTGGATTTACAGAATTGAAAAAATACTTTGAAGAGGTTAAAAATGCTAATTGATAAAGGCGTAAGTGTAGGTGAGGTTGTAACTTTTAAAATTACATCGGGTGCAGAAATTATGGCAAAACTAGTCGAAGAAACTAGTACTAGTTACAAAGTATCTAAACCTATGGTGGTTCAAGTTACTAATCAGGGTATTGGTATGATACCTTTTGTTATTACTGTAAGTCCTGATAAGACTATAGAATTGTTTAAAAATAATGTTTCGTCGATTGCACCGACAGACAAAGAGTTTGCTGATAGTTATACACAAGGTACTACTGGCATAGCATTGGCTTAAGCCAACTTAGAAGGCAAAGCAAGCTCAGGCTTTGCCTTTATTAAATCTGCGTAAGTATCAAAATACTTTGCCTCTTCTTCGTCCGTTAATACTGCCGATGTCTTAATAGCAGTTTCTATAGATAGAGGACAATCTCCGTATGTTTTGTCTTGCTGGAATAGTTTTTCTAGCAGTTGATATTGTTTTGCACGTTCGTTTTGTAAATCGTTGACTTTTACTATATTTCTATAATATCTGAACCAGTCGGCAATAAGTGCTTTTAGTTTAGCTCTCTTTTCGACAATATTGCTTTCCTCTTCAGTCCTAGATGCAGGATCAGGCTTGTCTTTAATAATTTGTTCTGCTTTGTCTTTTAAACTATTATAGTTGGGATAAAACGCATCTAATCTTGCAGGGAGCGATGCAATTAACGCATTCTTAAATTCTTTACCTTTACTCCAAGATATAGCGTATGCATCTACAAACGCTTGAGAAATTTTGTCCGAAGGGTTCTTTTCAAATATAGCAGTTTTAGGAGTCGACGCTGTAGTTGTTGTCGCTTCTTTTACTTTCTCCTCTTTGATTTCTGCTGTATCCGATTTAGGTGGTTGGGCCGGGTTGCTTGCTGCCGCTTGTGCCACAACTTTGTTAATTTGTGCCGGGCTAACTTGCGAAGTGTCGACAGTTGCGGATCTTACAGTAGCCATAATGCCTCCTGCAGGTTTTGCAAGGGCCGCCGCAAAACCAAATGCTTTTAAATCTGCTATGCCATTGGCCATAGCAGTATTCGCTTTAGTTTCAATAGCACCAAATGCACTAGTTAAACTAGTTGCGGCACTGTTCATAGAAGTTGTTAAACTTGATAAACTTGACAATTTAGATGCGTTTGCGGGGTTGGCGGCAAATGTAGCATAATCAGGATTAGGAATAGTTTGTCCTGGATTAAGAGGATCTGGAATAGTTGTAGGAGGAACACTATTAGCAAAACTTGTAATACTAGCACCTGCACTAGTAGCAAGACTAGTGACTTTTTCTAATCCTGCTTTTGCAAATCCTGCGGCTGTATTTAACGATGCTGGCAAACTTGCACCAAACGATGCTCCTGCTTGGGCAACAGTTTTGCTAAGACTTGCGGCTTGTTCGGACAACATCTTTGGCCCGTCTTGGAATATAGCCAATGGTCCGCTAGCCGCTTTTAACTGATCTTCTGTTGGTGGAGCACCATTAGCATACGCCATCTTAGTAGTAAGATCCATGTTAGACTGTGCTACTGCCATTAATTTAGGAAGTTGTGCTTGTGCTTGTGCCATTTTTTCGGCAACAGCGGCTTGGGCAGAAGCAAACGCAGAAGCAACATCTGACGGCAAAGAACTAGCAACATCTGACATTTTAGTTAACGATGCAGTAATATCTTTATTAATAGAACCGTTTTTAATAGCATCCATTGATGCAGTTAGACTTGGTCCGTTAGAATCTGTAGGAGGAGTAAAAGTAGTTACATCTGCAGGAGGCTTAGGGAATGAACTGGCTATTTTCTTAGCCGAATCATTTAGAATACTTGCGGCGCTTTTTACTAAAGTAGTTGTTTGTTGTCCTAGACCATTAACAGAAAACTCAAATCCGCTAGGTGGGTTAGGTAAATTTAGTAATGGCATTGTTACGCTCCGTCGTTGAATACATCTGGACTACCAGTGATTGCTGTATAAGTGTCTCCAGCACCGCCTTCACCTACATCTGCAATTCTGTGTACAGCAAGATTTTCAGCAAATACTGTAGCCGACCCGGTAATAGCAGTTCCTGTGTGGCCACACGTTTGTTCGCTCACATCTGTAATTCTAACAACGGCTAAGTTGTTAATGAATACAGTACTTGCTCCTGTAACATAAGTTGTGGTATATCCTGGGTGGCTAGGACTAGGGTCAGCACATTGCTCTCCTTCCCCTACATCTGTTATTCTACAAATTGCTGTCATGCTAATATTTACCACTAAATAGTTGTATGGTAAACATTACAATAACTGATTCTGCCATAGCAAAAATAACTGACTTATTGGCAGAGGAAAATAATCCAAATCTTAAACTGCGCACATTTGTTCAGGGTGGCGGTTGTAGTGGATTTCAATATGGATTCACATTTGACGAAGAACAAAACGAAGACGACTTTTTAATAGAGCGTCCGGGAATGAAGTTAGTAATCGATTCTATGAGCATGATGTACTTAGAAGGTGCTGTAATCGATTACATAGAAGAATTAATGGGTGAGCAGTTTACCATCAAAAATCCAAACGCAAAATCAACTTGCGGATGTGGTAGTAGTTTTAGTGTATAAGGAACTATTATGGCATATAGCGATAAAGTAATCGATCATTATGAGAATCCTAGAAACGTAGGATCATTTGCTAAAGACGAAGCCGGAGTTGGAACAGGCATGGTAGGAGCACCTGCTTGTGGCGACGTCATGAAACTACAAATAAAAGTAGAAGATGGAGTGATAGTCGATGCCAAATTCAAAACGTATGGTTGCGGCTCAGCGATTGCGTCAAGTTCGCTTGTTACTGAATGGCTTAAAGGACGAACAGTTGACGAGGCGCAAACGATATCTAATAGCGAGATTGCTACTGAGCTTGCCCTCCCCCCTGTTAAAATTCACTGTTCAATACTTGCGGAAGACGCGATCAAAGCGGCCGTAGAAGATTACAAGAAAAAACATGATAACATTGTCTAGTCTAGCGGCAGAGAAAGTTAAACTAAATTTACAAAAACGTGGGAAAGGCTTAGGCATTAGGTTAGGAGTTAGAACTACAGGATGTAGTGGCTTAGCCTACATGATAGAGTTTGTCGACGACCCTACAACCGATGATGTAAGTTTTGTTAGCAACGAAGTACATATTTTTGTAGATCCAAAGAGTCTAGCATACTTAGATGGTGTGCAAGTAGAATGGGTTAAAAATGGACTCAATGAAGGATTTGATTTTACAAATCCCAATGAGCGTGACCGCTGTGGATGCGGAGAATCATTTAGAGTATGACAAAACCTTGGACCAGAGACGATACAAGACATTGGATCGCACATTTAGAAAATCGGTTAGAAGATATCGATTATTATCTTAATCGCACAGTAGAATGGTGCGAAGATCGCGGAGTGTATAATGACCAAGCAGTTTTTGCCTGTGCGGTAATGACTGTAGTTTGGGTCAGTCATATGCGACAGGAGCCGTTGTCCAAACGAGAAGTTCTAGAATTAGTTGGCGTTGCGGACTTCTATAATGCAGAAGACGAAGAATACCATTTAAGCCCAAGATTCCAAAACTACGAACTAGAAGAGATTTTGGAATTGGTTGCTGAACATTGGTTAGATTGAGCTTGACACAAACCCCAAAGTCACTTATAATAGTCTTATCGTAGCAATTTAGGAGACTATTTTGAGTATGCATTTGGAGGGCCCGTGGCTAAGTACCACCGGCAAGAAAAAAGGCAAACAGAAATTTCGAAATGCCGAACAAGCACGTAAGGCACGTGAATTGGACGAGTCTTGGAAGGCACTTCAGAAGAAGTGGGGTGTGGAGGCGGAGGAACGTAAGCGTAAACGTGCCCTAGAAGCACCTACGATGTCTCCGGTAGTAAACAAGCCTTATCGCCGAGAAACGCCAAAGATTGCAAGTTTGCCGTTTACAGGCGGCCCATGTGTTAAAGCACCAGATAAAGTTTACACAGGCACAATGATTAAAGGCATCGGAACAATGCACAAGAGCAATGCAGTTCCAATCTTTAGTAATGAAGATGCGGTAGAAATCGCCAAAATGCGTCGATAATACCGTATTTGCACCTAGGATTGGACAAAATGAACTATATAATTATACGTTTCGCAAAGAAACTAAGATAGTTGGATTAAAGTATGTCAAAAGCAGAAACAATCCCGCGAGTCTTGGCCTATGAGAAACCCGTGAGATTCGGGCGGTCAAGTTCGCCAAAGGCACACAAGTTATGAGATTGTGCGTCCAATGGAGACAACTACACGAACCCAGGGTTCTTTTATAGAGCCACGTGAAGTTTACTCCCTTAATGTAATGTAGCGATATCATCTTGTTGATGATAGTTACACCAAATGAAAGGAGGACTTATGGAAAAGTCAATTAAGATAGTGTCCTGTTTTTTAGGACTAGTAATGGTTGCCATGCTTGTACAAAGCGTGACTACCAAAAAGTTTCAGTCGTTGCGTGAAACGAGTGGAGTTTATTCTCAGGATATCGTATCCATCAAAACACGCGAACGCCAACTAGATTGTCTAGCACTTAACATTTACAGAGAAGCAGGTTATGAGCCTTTCGAAGGTAAAGTGGCTGTGGCACAAGTTACTATGAACAGAGTTACCGATGGAAGATTTGGTAAAGATGTTTGTGGCGTTGTTTATCAAAAAAATGTAATTATGGAAAGAGTTGTATGCCAGTTCTCATGGGCATGTGACTCTGCCGCAAGAACTCGACCAGTTAACAAGGAGGCATATGATGAAAGTTATGCAGTTGCAAAGAAAGTTCTTCTCGAAGGATTTAAGTTGGATGTTCTCAAAGATGCTTTGTATTATCATGCCACCTACGTCAACCCAAAATGGAATTTGGAAAAAATAGGCAAAATTGGACAACACATTTTTTATAGAGGCAAGGAAACCAAAATATGATTCAAAATGTTGAACAACTCAAAGATTTTGTAACTACTAAAGTTTCATCTATTTCGGCTGAAACATTTGGTTGGCTAGCGGCAGTAGTTTTACATGCCGCAACAATTCCGAGTTTATTGGCTGTCATGAGTGGGTTAACTGACAGACTACCTGGAGTTGATTTGGTTCTTCTTGTTTGGGCAGGATTGACTTTACTGTTTGTTAAAGCCGCTGTCCAAAAGGATATGTTAAACATTATCACAATTGGTTTGGGTTTTATCATTCAAGCCGTTATGATGGCTTTGATATTCTTTAAGTAACCAATTCGTTTACCAAACCAGTTGACACCACCTAAGGGTGGTGTTATACTATGTATTGTAGTAACTCACACACAGAAAGGCACATTATGAAAAAGGCTCTTTTAATTACTTCGCTGATGGCTACCCTTGTTGGTTGTGCATCGGTTAAAGAAGTTGAAGTTCGAAAAACAGCGGCACAACCTAATTGGTATGCCGAGTGCGAACAGCGTGGCAAAGAAGGTTGGTTCTGGGCACGTGAAGGTTTTGTTTACTCTTGCGGTATGGGTCAAAGCCAATTTGCACAAGCATCTGAACTGCAAGCCGATGCATTTGCTATTGATGGTTTTGCTAAACGCATTGGTAGTCGTGTAAACTCTCTTACTAAGGTCGAGTTTATTGATGACCGTAAGAGTACACACTCGAAAGTAGAAACTTCGACTGGAAATACTTTGATTCAGAACCAACTTGAATCTAAAAAGTATCAGTACATCTACAATGGACAATACTACACTTATGTTCGTCTTAAGATGACTGAAGAAACATTTAACGCTCTCAAGAACCGAGCAACACAATGAAAGCGTTAATCTTTGCCGTAGCAATAACTGTAGGCTTGTCGGCCTGTAGTTCTGCTCCAAAGAAGACTGCTCAGTTTTGTAATACAAGCAAAACTATAGAAGTCCAAAATGGAGATACGGTAAGTTCTAAGACAACTGTAAAGTGCTCGGATGATTTTGTTGAACGCCATGTGCCTGCACGTATTGGTGTGGATCAAAACTGCCGAGAAGTGATTACTCAATTTGGAAGGAACTACGCCTGTGAAACGCATCGTCCTGGCTACTTCGTTTATATTCCTGACCCTGCTAACCTCAAATAGTTTTGCAGGCGATCTCCGTGTGCCATTAAGTGCCACAGGAGGTGTCAGAAATGATTATGATAGCCCTACAAGTGGAATCACTGTACTTGCTAACTTATTCAAGGCATGGGACGGTGCATTAAGTGCCGAAGATAAGAAGCGACACACAGGCGCAGTCTTGTTTGCTTTAACCAATACTCTTGACGGACAAGTTACAGAGTGGTATAATAACGACGAATCAACTGTAGGAAAGATTAAGCCGATAATGTCTTGGCATGTACAAGGCGGTGTTTGTCGTAAGTTCATAAGTCTTATCCAACGAGGAGATAAAATGCGAGAATACGAAGAAGTAGGATGCTATACATTAGATAGTCAGTTTTGGACGTTTGCTCGCCGATAAATATTTGTTCAATGAAAATACATACAAGCGATAAAGCAATAGCCTGGCTAACATTATTCAGCGGATTAACCATATCCGCTGTAGCCATTTATTATTCCGTAGCAGGTCTTACTGCTATTTTCTCTGCGGCTGTTATACCTATTATTGTTATGGGTGTTGCCCTAGAGATTAGTAAACTAGCCGCAACTGTTTGGCTAAAACAAAACTGGAGTCGTGCTCCTAACTTTATCCGCGGCTATCTCTTGGCCGCTATTGCCATTTTAATGCTTATTACATCAATGGGTATTTTTGGCTTCTTGTCAAAAGCACACAGTGATCAAAGTTTAGTGTCAGGTGATGTACAAAGTAAGATTGCAGTATATGATGAAAAGATCAAAACCGAAAAAGAGAATATTGAAGCAAACCGTAAAGCACTTAAACAGATGGATGAGGGAGTGGACCAAGTATTGGGTCGCTCAACAGATGAAAAAGGTGCCGACAAGGCTGTGGCTCTTAGAAGGTCCCAGCAGAAAGAACGTGCTCGCTTATTATCTGAAATATCACAGTCGCAAAAGTCTATCGCAGAACTTAACGATGCCCGTGCGCCTATTGCCGCCGAAGTACGAAAGGTCGAAGCGGAAGTCGGTCCAATAAAATATATTGCTAACTTTATCTACGGCGATAACCCTGACGCTAACATTTTAGAAAAAGCAGTTACATGGGTTATTGTAATTATTGTAGTAGTGTTTGACCCACTGGCTGTTATTTTACTATTAGCAAGCCAATATAGTTTCATGTGGTTCCGTAAACAACAGGAAGAAGAACCTGAGCCAGTTAACGATATAGTAGTTGAAGCACAGAATGAACCTAACTACGAACCTGACGATGGTCCGTTAACTGAAGAACAAGTTGAACAAATTAAGGAATCAGTCAATCCACATCCTGTAGGTTGGATGTATCCGAAACACGCTAACATACAAGAGTATCGTGTCGAAGATGCCGACGAAGAAATTCAAGAAGAGCAGTTTGATGTAAATGAACACGCTCGTCAACACATTCCAGAAGACGTAGACTTAATAGAAGAAGTTGGAGTCGATAACTGGAATAAAATGTTAGCAGAAGCAGAAGCAGAAGTTGAACGTGAAAAAGATAGAATGCGTCAATGGAAACAAGATAATCCAGAAGACACTATCAAGCACCAACTTCAGTTAAAAGAGTTGGGTGCTATAGAATCTCTACCTTGGGAAGACGATTCAAAAAAAAAGACAACCTACATAGTGAAACAGAACAACAGTCAAATAACCAAGACCAAGGAATAGGTTACGTTCAAAATCAAGAACAAGACACAGGTACACTATGGCAGAGAATTCAAGCAAGAAAATCAAAATCATAACATCTCCCGACAGAGTATTTGACCAAAGTCAAACATTGCTAGTTATATGTCCTGGAGAATCATTAAAAACAGAAGTACAAGATTATGCTCTAAGATGTCCAAATCATTTGAGCGTTTATTTGTACGAAGGAACAGAAGATAATATTGCATGGTTACTAAGTGTAGCCGTTTCGGTTGACAATATACTCATAGACATGGATAATAGCAGTGAAAGTGTTAGCCATTTCTTTAGTTATATTTTGAGCATTCCTACTACATATTATAAGTGTTCTGTTACAAAGGCTCCGTGGGACCTTTTAAATAAGAATAGATTTTACGACTTTCCAAAACTCGACGAGGAGAATGATGAGAGATAAAGATAGACAAGTCAGAGGCGCCACAGTTTTTGTTAAAGACGGTGAGCCTGTTGAAAAAGCACTAAGAAGATTCAAAAAGAAAATTCAGGACTCTGGGTTACTTCAAGAACTTAGAGATAGAGAATTTTATGAAAAACCAACTACTGCACGTAAACGTAAAAAGTCTGCGGCAAAGAATCGTTGGCAAAAAGAACTACGTAAACAAGCCCTTCCACCAAAACTATTCTAATTTCAATGAACACACTAGAGACAGTATCTGGTAAGAAAGTTGATGTTTCTAACCCAGACCCTAGTACTATTGATATTTCGGACATTGCCTGGGCACTAAGTCGCATGCCTAGATTTAGTGGACACACTATTCCTTACATTCCTTACTCTGTTGCACAACATTGTATTCGTGTAATGAAAGAACTTGCTCCACACGGTCCGCAAATACAATTATACGGATTGTTACATGATGCCGCAGAAGCGTATATAAACGATTTGCCTAGTCCTGTAAAACACATTCCAGAAATCCATGCTGTAATTAAAAAGTTGGAGGATCGACTAATGCTAACAATTTATGAAGCGTTAGATATTCGTCCGCCCACAGCAGAGGAAGAAGCAATAGTTAAAGAATCGGATAAGATCCAACAAGCCGTTGAAGCACATAATTTTATGTACAGCCGAGGCAGTGATTGGAACTTGCCCAAAGTAACATTTAAAAAACTACAAGAGTTTGAACAGCCTAAAACTAGCGTAGAAGCATACGATTTGTTTTTGGGTTATTATGAAATTTTACTCAAAGAAATTCAAAAAGAGAATTCTGCGGTATAAATAATTGTGTAGGACGCCGTTAGGGTTCTATATAATTCTTGCTTAAATTTAAGGAGAAAACAATATGAGCAAAGTCATCGGTATCGATTTAGGTACAACAAATTCATGCGTATCCGTAGTTGAAAACGGAAATTCCAAAGTAATTGAAAACAGTGAAGGTGCTAGAACTACACCTAGTATCGTTGCATACACAACTGATGAAGTATTAGTTGGTGCTAGTGCAAAACGTCAGGCTGTTACAAATCCAAAAAATACAGTATATGCCGCAAAGCGTTTAATTGGACGTAAGTTCAAAGAAGATGCTGTGCAAAAAGACATCGACTTGATGCCATATGAAATTATGGAAGCCAAGAACGGTGATGCTTGGGTACGTGCCCAAGGCAAAGAACTTGCACCTCCACAGATTAGTGCAGAAGTTCTGCGCAAAATGAAAAAGACAGCAGAGGATTATCTAGGTGAAACAGTTACTAAAGCGGTTATCACAGTTCCCGCATACTTTAATGACAGCCAAAGACAGGCTACAAAGGACGCTGGTCAGATTGCCGGCTTGGAAGTACTCCGTATTATTAACGAGCCTACTGCGGCAGCTCTTGCTTATGGTGTTGATAAAACTGATAAAGTTGATCGCAAAGTGGCTGTTTACGACCTTGGTGGTGGTACATTCGACGTATCAATCATTGAAATCGCAAATGTTGACGGCGATAAACAAATTGAAGTTCTAAGCACCAACGGCGACACCTTCTTGGGTGGTGAAGACTTTGACCAACGCATCATGGACTTTTTAGTTGAAGAGTTTAAGAAAGAACAAGGCATCGACCTTAAGAAAGATATGTTGGCTCTACAACGTCTAAAAGAAGCCGCAGAAAAAGCAAAGATCGAATTATCTAGCTCTGCAAGCACAGACGTTAACTTGCCATACATTACAGCAGACGCAAGCGGTCCTAAGCACATGAATGTTAAGTTAACTCGTGCTAAGTTTGAAAGCCTTGTTGAAGACTTAATTCAACGTAGTATTGAACCTTGCAAGGTTGCACTAAAAGATGCAGGTGTATCTGCCAGCGACATCGACGAAGTTATCTTAGTTGGTGGACAGACACGCATGCCTAAGGTACAAGAAGCAGTTGAAAAACTATTTGGCAAAGCACCACGTAAAGACGTAAACCCAGACGAAGCAGTAGCAGTTGGCGCGGCTATTCAAGGTGCTGTTCTAGCAGGCGACCGTAAGGACGTCTTGTTACTAGACGTTACACCTTTAAGCCTAGGTATTGAAACAATGGGTGGAGTGTTTACGAAACTTGTACAAAAGAATACTACTATTCCTACTAAGGCTAGCCAAGTATTCAGTACAGCAGAAGACAACCAGCCGGCTGTTGATATTAAAGTAGCACAAGGTGAGCGCGAACTATTCCAATACAACAAGATGCTAGGTGAATTTAAACTAGACGGTATTGCTCCAGCACGTCGTGGAACACCACAGATTGAAGTTACCTTTGACATTGATGCAAACGGCATTATGAAGATTAGTGCTAAGGATAAGAACACTGGTAAAGAAAACCAAATTACTATCAAGAGCGATAGTGGACTTAGCAAGGAAGAAATCGAACGTATGGTTCGTGATGCAGAAGCAAATGCTGAAGCAGATAAAAAAGCTCGTGAGTTAATTGATGCTAAGAACACAGCAGAAGCATTAATTAATAATGTCGAAAATGACATGAAAGAAACAACACTCGCAGACACAGACAAGAAAACTATTGAAGATGCTATTACTGCACTTCAAACAGAATTGACTGGTACAGACAAAGACGCTATTGTACAAAAGACTAGCGACTTGGCTGTTGCAAGTCAAAAGATTGCAGAAGCCAAACAGACCAATACAGGATCTGCACAGGACGATGCAATCAACGCAGAGTTTAGGGAAACTACCTAAACAATAACGCGGAGTGCCCAGGTGGGGCTCCGCAATGATTCTTGCTTAATTAAGGAGAAAATAAAATGAATCAATTAACACGTTTTGACACAAACGCTCTAAACAGAGCTCTTATTGGTTTTGACCAACTATTCGATACATTCGAATCTAGATTTGCACATCAGATTTCGAACAATTATCCTCCATATAATATTGAAAAGTCCGGAGAAAACAGTTATACTATAGTTGTTGCTGTAGCAGGTTTCGATAAGAACGAAGTTGCAGTTGTGGTGGAAGGTGATCAACTAACTATTCGCGGAGAAAAAGCAATCGATGCTACAACTTCAGAACAGCCAATTGAATACTTACATCGTGGACTTGCCTTCCGTGACTTCGAGCGCAGATTTACGCTTGCAGAACACATGGAAGTTAAGGATGCAGAAATTAAAAATGGTGTTTTAACCATTAAGATTGATCGCATCATTCCAGAAGCACTTCAAGCACGTAAGATTGAAGTTAAGGAAGTAAAGTAATAATCGGGGGCTCCGGCCCCCTTCATAAATACCATATAGATGGAGAGTTAACATGGCAACTGTAGATACCGAAATCAAAATTGACGAAAAGATCAAAATTGATATTTCTGAACCAAAGCGTTACAAGGTATTATTCCTAAACGATGACAAGACACCAATTGATTTTGTTATTGAATTGTTAGTAACTGTTTTCAAACACAGCCAAGAAAAAGCAGAACAAATTACATTAACTGTCCACAACGAAGGCTCGGCAGTAGTCGGTGTATATACATACGAAATAGCCGAACAAAAAGGTGTAGAGGCAACACACCTTGCTAGACAAGCAGGCTTTCCTTTACAAATAAAAGTGGACGTAGAATGAGTTTAAAAGAGTTAACACACGAACATCATAGAAATGCAGAAACAAGACCGTTTGTTAAAGTTTTGTTTTCTGGAAAAATTGATCCAAAACTATACGCAACATACTTGAAGAATCTTCATCCCATGTACGAAATTTTAGAAGTACATGCTATGCAGTTAGGATTGCTTCCTGCGGCAGAACTTAGACGTGCGCCTGCGTTACTAGACGACTTTATGGAACTATGGGGCAGAGATGAACCCAATCATCCAAAGATGTGTCCTGTTGTAAATGAGTACATAAAATATATTCTTAGTATAGGCCACGATCCTAAACGAATCATGGCACATGTATATGTACGACACATGGGCGACCTAAGCGGCGGCCAAATGATTAAAAAACGCATACCCGGCTCTGGCAAGTTTTACGAGTTCGGTCGCGACGTAAACGAATTAAAAGATATGATTCGCGAGAAACTAGACGATAGCATGGCAGAAGAAGCAAAAGTTTGTTTTGACTTCTCTACTAAGTTGTTTGAACAAATGTTGGAAATTGCTAAAGAATATGAGCCAAGTTTGGGAAACGCTGATTGACATTCAGCACCTCTTAGAGGAATCTTTTAACACTACCGGAAAAGAAATACAAGAACCAGGAATGGATCGATTTAATCAGCCAGGGTGGGTTAATAGAGTATGGACTAGCGATGCATATCGAAGAGCCCACGTTGACGTAGTAGACGCTAGAGCTACTAAAGGATTATGGATGATGCATTGTTGCATCTTCCCTCATACACACAATCCTGCTCCTATTTACGGATTCGATGTTATTGCCGGTAAGAACAAGATTACAGGTTGCTTTCACGATTACAGTAAAGCAGGAGATCCTAACCATCCTATGATGGAATGGTTCTCCGATTATGTTAAACGCTTAGAATGGCGCAGAGAGCGTCAACTTCCCGAGTGGGCCACTAACATTTTTAGTCCTAGTATGGTTGCCGCAGGCAATGTACAAAAGGAAGACGAGCTAGATCAAATCACACAAATGGCTAGAGATACTTTAGAACATTATCTTAGCACAGTAGCAGAAACTAATAATACTGCTGAAAATACTACAGAAAATCAAAACTACTATGCTCAAAATCAGAAGCAAAACCCACATACGCCGCGTGTTATGGCTAGTCTAGGGCTGGATGAAGAGGATGTTAGAGTCTTTATACAGGAATGTTTGTTTCCTGAAATCCAATAAATACTAGACTATGAGAGCAATAGAATTTCTTATCGAAGGCAGTGGACTAAGAGCCGCAAAACCGGGCGAAGTTTATGTAAGCGACGACGGCACAGAATACCAGTTTCAAAGTTGGAACTGGCAACATCCATCGGATGCATTGGGCTACGAAGACATGTCCCAATTAGAGCAAGGCGTATTAGACGCAACTAGCCAAGATAAAGAAAAAATAGTATGGATTAATGCTCCTACTAATAGATCCAAAAGTTTTGCATACGCTATTTTTAAATCTAATGAATTAGATCAAGAATTGTGGCTTGGAAAGTTCTACAATGCTAAAAACCCAAACAACACTATCCTGGATAAAGAAGTAAAACAATTCTTAGGTCTTAGTGCAGGCGGCAAGAGTTCTGCTATTAAAGCAACAGCCGCAGTACAGCCCGGTGACTTTGGACTTGCTGATAATAGAGCTCGTAACTTAGGAAGCCTAATTAAGGCAGTATCTGGACACGACCAAGGACCAATGCTTTCAAGTGCATTGTCTGATGCAGGCCAGGGTCAAGCAATTATTTTCGAAGGCGGTGCACCTATTGCAGGAGCATTACAAGATAACTTCTGCGAAATTGTAGCACCTGTAGCAATTATGACTGGTAACCCTTTAGTAAAAGGTCAGCACGACAAAGCCATTGCAGATGTGTTTAAAGGTATAGACATTAGTGATGCCGCAGTAACATTTCCTGTAGAACAAAACAGTCCGCTAATTGATAGTTACATTCTTAAAGACGGAATTACTTTAGGCGTAAGTTCTAAAGGTAAGCAAGGTGCTAAGGCAACAATTACCAACATTTGGAAAGCCAAAGAAGAAGCCGCACTAAACCCTAACGGTGCAAAATATATTAAACAGTTCCCAGAAGCAGTTGCTATTCTAGATATTTGCAGAAACGAATCTGGGTTAGAGCAACCAATTATTCTAGCAGAACGTTACTCGTTGATCAACGAACAAGAAGCCACTGCACTAAGAGAAGCAATTCAAACTCCACGTGATCCTAAGTATCAATTAGTAGGTAATCCACAAAACCCTACTGCGGTAATTAAGAATCACTTACCTGAGGATTTGAAGAAAGTTCCTAAAGAATTAATGCGTTTGTTTAGACTAGGTGGTTACAAGTCTGGCAGTTATGTAAGTTTCTTATGTCTTGCTAGAGTTGCGCATTTAGTTAAAGAACATATTAATACAGATCCTGAAATTGATTTTGGAGAAGCAATTCGTAGTTTCCTAAACAGTTCTGCTATGGTACAAGCCAAAACAGTAGTAGGTGTAAATGGAGACAATGCAGTTGTAAAATCAATTAGCGTAGTTTATCCTCCAAACTTCCAAGATAAAGCAACCATTGAAGCAAATGGTTATAGTGGTACGCAGGTAAAAGGAAAGTTTAGTTTCCAATTACCTACAACTTAATTCCAAATTTAGTTGACATTTTTATCTTAAAGAATATATAATACAAACATTGCCCCTTTAGCTCATCTGGTAGAGCAACTGATTTGTAATCAGTAGGTGGTCTGTTCGAGTCGGACAAGGGGCACCAATTCTTAACTATAGGAAATCAAAATGTTTGCAACAACGGTATATAGGTCAGCAGAACAAATTAACTCAGCAATGGGCAGAGTCTATGGTCATATGGGACTTGCTGTTTTAACTTCCATGATTGTTAGTTTTTTAGTAGGAACTAATGCTACACTTTTAGAATTTTTCTTTACAGGTGCAATGAAGTGGCTAGTTATTTTTGCTCCGCTAGTTGCTATCCTAGGTGTTAGTTTTGCAATGGAAAAAATGAGTAAGACAGGTTTAACTTTGTTCTTGCATGGTTTTGCCGCACTAATGGGATTGAGCTTTGCTACAATCTTTGCTGTTTATAACATGGGCAGTATTGTTAGTGCATTTATGAGTGCCGCAGTCTTGTTTGGTGTTATGAGCGGATACGGTTACTTTACTAAAAAGAATCTAGACAGCATTGGGCAGTTTATGTTTGTTGGATTGATTGCAATTATCATTGCTAGTATTATTAATATTTTTATCGGTAGTACAGTAATGCAAATGGTAATCAGTGCTATTGCTGTAGTAGTGTTTTTAGGTTTAACTGCTTACGATACACAAAAGATTCGTGAAATGGTTAGTTACGATAATGACGGTAGATTGGAACTTAGCGGTGCATTAACGCTATACTTAGACTTTATTAACTTGTTCTTGTCATTACTACAGTTATTTGGTGGCAGAAAAGATTAACTAATTGCTACATACTAACAGGGCCTACGGGCCCTTTTATTTTGACTATAATAGTGTCATTTAATCTAGAGCAAGGTTGTTTTAAATATAATACAGGATACCGGGAGCGAACCTATGTCCAAGACAAAGACAATATTATTAGCAGTATTGTTACCTTCGGTTGTGTTGGCGGCACCCTTAGGCGACTACACCTTTAAAAGCCCTGCATTTAATGGAGCAGGCTACAGTTCTCACGTACTAACTATTGAGAACCAAGAACGAACACGTAAAAAAGAACGTGAAGATAAGATACAATCAGCGATAGACAAAGCGTCTGCTGATGCAAAGAACACAAACCTTGCAAAATTTCTAAGTAACTTAGAGTCACGTATCTACGCACAGATTTCGCAAAACGTAGCAACTGCTATGTTTGCCAATAACAGTTGTTCAGTAAACAATGCATCTAGTTGCCAAGGAAGCATTAACTTCCAAGGTAACACTATTAGTTGGACTAGAGTTGCAGATGCATTTAACTGTACAGGTTCTGCCAACGGAACTTGTATTCAACTAACGGTTGCTGATCCAAGTGGATCAACTACAAACATTTACGTACCGTTAGAATCATTCCAAATGCCGGGGTTATAAGATATGAAAAAGACACTACTAACCTTAGCAATTTTATCAACATTAAGCGGGTGTGCTGTTGTTCAAACAACAGGTTTATCTGAGTCAGATCCAACAGTAACTACTCAACGTGAAAATGTTAAAAAAGAGTTCGACACTATACCTAGCCCAGCGGCAGGTAAGCCGTTAAGTGTGGCAGTTTATAGTTTTATGGATAAAACTGGACAACGTAGACCGCAGGCAAACATTGCAAGTTTATCAACAGCAGTTACACAAGGAGCAGATGCTTTCTTAATTCAAGCACTACAAAACGTAGGACGTGGAGAATGGTTTGATGTTGTAGAACGTGTAGGTATTGATAACCTAACAAAAGAGCGTTTAATCATTCGCCAAATGCGTGAAGCATACGAAGGCAAAGATGCTAAACCTTTATTACCTATGCAGTTTGCAGGTATTATTTTAGAGGGCGGCATTGTTGGCTACGATCAAAGTACAACAAGCGGTGGTATAGGCGCAAGAATATTAGGCATTGGTAAACAGACACAATGGAGCACAGACACAGTAACAGTAAGTTTACGAGCAGTAAGCGTAAACACAGGTAAAGTTTTAGCATCAGTAACAGTACAAAAGACTATAATGAGCTCAGGCGATAGTGTTTCCGCACTTAAATTTTACGATGCAGGAACAAAGGCATTCGAAGCAGAAGCAGGCTTAACTATCAACGAGCCAGGAACTTACGCTACTAAAGCGGCAGTTGAAATGGCAGTTGTGGAACTCATTAAAGAGGGGCAACGAAAAGGTATTTGGGAGTATAAGCAAGTACCAATCGAAAAGAAAGGTGGTGAAGAACAGAAGTGACATTAAATGGTGAATTACAATAATAAAACACCAAGGAGCAGATAATGAAAAAAGGTAGAACAGGCGCTGGTAAGTTGTCGAGAAAATTACTTACAATTCTGATGTTGTCTGGAATGACAACATTGGGTATGGCGGCTGACAACAGCATCTATATAGATCAGTCGGGTGATAATTCAACTATCACAATGACGCAAGACGGTTCGGGCAATAAAGTTAAAGGAATATTGTCGAACGGTACAGCAGGCGGAACTACCGATCCTGCAAAATTAACAGGCGATGCACAAACTATTAACATTGAGCAAACTGGAGCAACTAACGTTCTATCGTTAGGAGTGAACTCAACACAAGGTGGTACTGTTAGTGGTTATGCAAACATCGGTGTTAACTTAAATTACCAAGTTAGCGGTGGCGGCAACACTGGTTACATTAATATTAACAATAACGGCTTAGGAACAGCAAGCGGTAATGTTGTAAGTATTAATCAAAGTGGTGGCGGAGCAACAACAACACTTAACATGACAGGAACTAGCAATAGTTTAGGAGTTACACAGTCGGGCGGCGCAAACAATAGTTTCACAGGAACTATTAATGCAGACGAAACTGTAGCAACTGTTAGCAACACTGGCGGTGGTGGTAACTCAACAACACTTAACATGACAGGCGACAAAGGCCAAGTAAGTGTAACAACTGTAGGTGCTACAAACACCACAAGCGTTACACAAAGCGCATTTGGTACTACTGGAGCACAAGCAATAGTTAATATTACTGGTTCTGGTAATGATACAACTATTACTCAAACTGGTCTATATGATCACTATGCGAGTTTAACTGTTGTAGGTAGTGGTAACGACTTTACACTATCACAGACCGGTGGAGCAGGAACAGGACATCATATCACTATGAGTGTTACTGGTAGCACAAACACCATGAGTGTTACACAACAAGGCTCAGTTTCAAACTTAGTTAATATGGCTGTTTCAGGAAGTGGCAACACTTATACAATTTTACAGAAAAACTAAGAGGCTAGAATGAAAGTATGGACCGCGATTTTACTTGCTCCGTTACTTGTTTCAAATGCTTATGCGGCAATTGGAAAAGTGACTGAGCAGGTAAATGCGCCTCCAACTATACAGCGTGATAAAACTACCTTAACCGGAAGCAAAGGCACTAGCGTTGAAATGAATGACGCTATTAAAACTGCACAAGGTAAGGTCGGTATAACTTTTGAAGACGAAACAAAAGTACAGGTAAACGAAAACAGTAAGTTAATTATTGACGACTTTGTTTACGATCCAAAAAGCAAGACAGGAAAACTAGGAGCAAAGATGGCTCTGGGTACTGTACGCTATGCTAGTGGACAGATTGCTAAGAACAGTCCACAAAATGTAAACTTAAACACACCGAGCGCAACTGTAGCAGTACGTGGTACTGACTTTACAGCAACCGTTGACGAGCTAGGCGAATCAACTATTATTCTATTACCGAGTTGCCCTAACGATAGACCAACTCGTACAGTAAAAGATATTGAAGCAAGTTGTAAAACAGGAGTAATTGAAGTTAGTAACGAAGTTGGTACTGTTGTATTAAATCAGCCATTCCAAGTTACTAAAGTTCAAAGTCGAACACAACCTCCTACTCCTCCTAAAGTACTAAATTTAAGTGAGATGGCAATCAGTAACTTGTTAATTGTCAGTCCTCCGCCTGAAGTTAAAAAAGCAGTAGAAGAACAACGTAAATCATTTAGTCCACTAGACATAGATTTCTTAAAAGAGAAGGGACTAGAGAATTGGCTAGACATGCAAGCCAGCGTTATATACGAAGATAAACTTCAAAAGAATTTTTTAGATAATAATTTCCTTGCTAGTTTATTTGATGTATTAGGAAATGAATTGGATCAAAAGTTTTTAGATCCTGTTGATCCCGTATTACCAGATTATAAAAAGGCATCAGGAATTGTTGCTTACAAAGACGAAATGACTGTTGGGCTATGTCGTGACAACGGAGCAGATGTTCAATGTGTAACAACACCGTTAACACAAAATTCAACAATATTTCAAACACAAGGAAACTTAGAGTTTAAGAACCGTATTAATCAGGGAGGTAATACAACTATTACCTTAATACAACGATGATAAAACGTATATTACAATTCTTTGTATTCTTAACTGTGTGTATTAGTTCACATAGTCAGGCCCTGGATTATAACGCTATTGCTACTGCTTATGTTACAACAACTATTAGTCAGAACGTTGTATTCAATAGCACAATGCAACAAGGCGGTACATTTACTATGAGTGTATTGGCACACAACGGCGGCGGCCGTGCAGGTCAAAGTGATACGGCTAACGTTAAAATAGAATTCTATAACAGTAGTGGCGGATTAATAACTAGTGCAAACTCAACTTATAGTGCCAACTTGCCAAACCCAAACGCTGTGTGTGGTAATCCTTGTATTGACACCACAGTTCCTTGGTCAACACTGACTATTAGTAAAACGTTAACCTCGGCAGAAGCAAGTCAAGTTGCCTACGCTAAGGTTAGCATGTACGGTATTGATGGAAGTTATTGGGCAGGGGATTACGGTCCTTGGTATCGTGCTCCTACCTTTCAACAGAACGGCGGCGGTAACTTATTGTATAACCCAGAGTTTGGTCCATACAATGGTATAACAGCACAAGGTTGGACAAGCAATCCAGGCTTTGGTGCTTGTCAAGGTGCTTGGGGCGGAAGCAATGCTTGTATCGTTAACAGTGACGGTGTGCCAGGAACAAGTACAGTTGGTTTAGTTGCCAACGCATATGGTGGTGGCCCAGACCCATTAGGCGGTACAACTAGCGGTACTGCTGGCGGATACAATAGTACAATGAGTGTTACTAATGCTGGTACTGGTGCTACATCAGGTTCTGCTCCCCCTCCTGCTCCTACAGTAACAGGTACATCAACAACTTACACAACAAGAACAGTAGTTAGTGGAAATACAACATATACATACCGTACTCCTGTAACTACAACAACGTACAGTGATGGAACCTCGACTAGCAGTAATGGCACTGAAGCATTGTATCAAACTAAGGTTGCTTCTAATGTAGTAACTAACAAAATTGTTAATGGTGTTCTCACAACAACTACAACACCAATTAATACTGTTACTACCGTAGGAGTTACAGGTAATACTATCGAAGCAAATGGTAACGCAACTACAACAACACAAAACGTAGTACAAGGATTGACTTATAAAGTCTATGACTTTGATGCTTTCACTTATAACTGCGGATGGTTAGGATGCGTTAAGAACTTATTTGGACCATACAGAGAACCTAACTTAACACCTGGCGCTTACAATCAAGTTGCCAGCGGAACAACTACTAACGGAATCTATGTTCCGACTAACGGAAGTTTTCCAGGTATGGGCGAAGGTACATTGGTATATTACAAAGGAACAATTACTGCTCCAGTCACAACTGCTAGACCAGCAGGCACAGTTTATAGATTATACTTCTATAGTAATAGTGACGACGGATTTGTATTAGACGTTAATGGTCAAAATGTTATAAATGATAGATCTACTTTCCAACTTCAAAGTATCGGCGGATATACTAGTTCAGGTTGGATAGATGTGGTTGCTGGACAAACATATAATCTTGAAGCATGGTATTGGAACGACACTGGCGGATATGGTATGAAGTTCCAATGGGACTATGGCACAGGTAGAACAACAGTTCCTAACTCGGCATTTAGTACAGGTTGGATTACAGAAACTAATACAGTTGACACTAGTGGTTTTGTTTATTCTAACAGTAGTGTTGTTGATGTATCAGGTACTACAGTTTTATTAGGACCTGTAGTTGAAGGCGGAACCATTACACAAACTAATACACCGGGAGACCAAATTATTGGTAGCGGAGGATCATATGTTCCACCCGCAGACTTAGATGTTAAACAAACTAGAATCAATACATGGACCAACAACAGTCAGTCATACAATAATGAGTTGTATATAACACAGACTTACGGTACAAATAATACAGTAACTATCACTCAGTCCGGACAAAAGAACAAGATTGATTTTACCTTAGACGGAAACAACAACGTTGTCAATAATACACAAACTGGTTCAAACTATTTGAAACAGGAAGTACCTGGTTGGGGGAATAATGTTACAACTAATCAATCTAACACTAGTCTAACAAACTATGCTGAAACTAAAATACAAGGTAATGGTAATACTATAAATCATACACAAACCGGGCCCGGCAATCATATCTTGTTTAGTAATGTTGCGGGTGATATTAATACTGTTAATAGTACGCAAACAGGCAATGCTGGACACAGATTGGATGTAAAATTAACTGGAAATCAAAATTCAGTATTATCTAGTCAAACTGGAAATACTGCAAATTCTGCAAACATCGACTTAACTAATTCAGGCGGTGCTGCCACCATAGATCTTCAACAAACAGGTGGCAAATCATTTAGTATTATTCAAAGTTGTGCTAACCCAGCAGGATGTAGCACAACCATTAGACAATAATTAAGACCTAAACAAATATTTCTTATGTAAATGTAGTCTTGCTTTGTTGTATTGAACAGCAGTAATAACTAGAGCAACTGCCCACGGAACTATTGTAGCGGCCCATGGAACAAGTCCTGCCCACCACGAAGCCATCAATGGTTCTTTCATTAGCATTAACATAGCAACGGCAAACAATACAAAAGATCCTACAAATACTGTGTCGGGCCAACGTTGTAGAATCTTGCTGACCATAGTAGCACCAAACAAGATGATTGGCACACTGATTAGTAAGCCGGCAATCACAAGTACAAAACTTCCGTTAGCGGCTGCGGCAATACCTAATGCGTTGTCTATGCCCATAACAGCATCAGCAACTACAATAGTTGAGATGGCACCCCAGAATGTATCCTTGGCTTCTACTTCATGTTCGCCGTGATCAAATACTAGTTTCCAACCAATCCATATCAATGCGGCAGCACCTATGGCTCGCAGTCCAGGAATCATTAGCAAGTAAGTTAGTGCCGCTACTGATACAAAGCGTATAGCAATAGCACCAAAGGTGCCCCAAAAGATTGCTTTCTTACGTAAGTGGTCTGGAAGTTTATTAGCGGCCATTCCGATAACAAGAGCGTTATCGCCTGCTAATACAATGTCTATCAGAATGATAGCGACGAATGCCCAAAGGGCTTGGAGCGTGAAGAGTTCCATAATTTTTCCTTTAAAAAGTTATGGTCTCACTTCTTTGTCTATGCACCGGGCTAAGCCGTGTTGACGACACATAGAGCCTTTGCAGGCTAGTTACTCCCCACAAATATTTATAATAAATATTGTATGCTGAAAAAAATCCTTACAAGCCCATGGACTGCTCTACTAACTTTAGCGTTAGTAGTGGGCATACGTGTAGCAGATCCTACATTTGTTGAAAGCGTAAGATTACGTTATTTTGACACATTAATTACCGCCAAAGAACCTACTTTTAATAATATTGTAACTGTAAATATTGACGAGGATAGTTTAAACAAATATGGACAGTGGCCAATACCGAGAGCAAAGTATGCCGACATTGTACGAGATCTATACCAGAGAGGAGCAGGTCTTGTGGTACTTAATGTTCTTATGCCAGAACCGGACCGTACAGGTGGTGACGGTGCATTGGGTCAAGCTCTAAAAGAAGCACCAGTAGTACTGAGCAGTACACCAGCACAAAAGACAAAGAATACTCCGAGAGTACCTGGCTCCGCAGTAATCAATTCAGAATTTGCAGATCAAATAGTACAGTACCCAGGGCTTATTGCTAACATCCCTCAATTAGAGAATAACGCCGCAGGTGTTGGTATTACAAATACACTACCAGAAGTTGACGGTGTCAATCGTCGTATGCCGTTACTTGTTACAGTAGACGGCAAACTTTACCCTTCATTAAGTTTAGAAACTCTACGTGTAGCCGCAGGCGATTCGACTGTACAAGTTAAGATGTTTGAAGGTGGCATTGAGAAAATGCGTATTCCTAAATTTGGTCCTATTACTACGGACAGTTTAGGTCGTGTGTGGATCGATTGGAGTCAACAGAATCGTAGTTTTAGTTTAACTAACTTACCAAAAGATTTGGAAGGTGCTATTGTTATTGTAGGCCCAACAGCCGCAGGTATTAGTAATCCATTACCAACTGCTAAAGGTGCCGTATGGCCGCACGAAGTACAGGCCGCAGTAATTGGTACAATGGTTAACGGGGTTGTTATTCAGCGACCAGATTATGCAGACGGTTTGGAAATATTAACTATCTTAGCAATTGGTGTTACACTATTATTTTTAACAAGGTGGGTTTATGTTGGATTGGCGTCAGTTGTTGTTTTCGTTATTGGCTCTGCGTATGGCAGTTACTTTGTGTTTGTCAATAACCTTTGGTTATTGGACATTACAGCCGTTATCGGAGCGACCATCCTGGTTGCGCTTCACGCATACGGAGTCAAGTTCGTATCAGAGTTCTTACAAAAGCAAGCAATCAAGAAACAATTCGCAGGATACTGTAGCAAGGAAGTTGTAGAAATGCTACAAAAGGACCCAGACTTAATTAAGCGAGGTGTCCGCAAAGATGTATCAGTTATGTTCAGTGACTTACGTGGCTTTACTCCTATTGGTGAACACTATGGCGATGACGTTGCTGGCTTAGGCAAGTACATGAACGGTTACATGGATGCTATCAGTCGTCCTATTATGGACAACAAAGGTATGGTTATTAAGTATGTAGGTGACGCAAGTATGCACATACATGGTGCTCCTATTGAAGATCCTAACCATGCCCGTACAATCGTTGCTGTTGGCCTACAGATGTTAGACGCCGTAGATGCTTACACAAAAGAAATGGAAGCACAAGGCTTACCACCAGCCGCTATGGGCTGGGGTTGTAACACAGGTATTGGCTTTATTGGCGAGATGGGTTCAACTGACCGCCACAGTTACGATATCTTAGGAGACATGGTATCAACAGCCGCACGTTTAGAAGCACGTTGTAAAGCATACGGTGTGTTATGTATTATCGGTGCAGAAACATACAACAGAACTAAAGATGATTTCTTCTACTTGTGTATTGATAACTTACAACCTAAGGGCAAGTCAGTAGCAGACTTAATCTATACAGCA
>JACCEE012047619.1_pt1 | contig 24615 bp, 26 predicted proteins | sample 7449931 | NCBI WGS metagenome assembly JACCEE01 (sample SAMN15323457, study PRJNA562643) | freshwater metagenome | isolation source: river surface water | place: USA:Blue River Watershed | collected 2017-08-19 | reverse complement strand
GCGGAACCCTAGAGGCACTGCTGCAAAAACGCGTTGACCTGGCCATCACGCCGCAGATTCCCGTGGGCTTTTTGGGCGATGTTCTCTCGAGCTTGCGCTTGATCGCAGTGGCCCACCCAGATCACCCCCTACACCGCTTGAACCGCCCTCTCACGGCCGCTGACCTCGCCGAGCATCGCCATCTGCTCGTGCGCGACAGCGGCATTCATCGCGATAGTCGGGCAATCTCGGTGGAAGTCGACCGACGCTGGACCTTCAGCCAATTCGACACCAGCATCCGAGCAGCCATCGAAGGTCATGGTTTTGCCTGGTACCCGCAAGCGCGCATCCAAGACGCGCTCGCGCAAGGAGTGCTAAAACCACTGCCGCTCAGCGAGGGTTCAGAGCGGCAAGTCACGCTCTACCTCGTGCTGGCCGACCCGGAACTCGCCGGTCCCGGTGTGCGGGCACTGGCCGCCCAGTTCAAAAAAATCCTCTCGAAAGACATCACGACGTCATCGCTGCTCCGGTAACATGCAGTGGCTTTCGCGCAGGATGCGCGGCTATTCGGACAGGTCAGGATGACCCAGAACAAACGGACTCCCCGCATCGTCGTCGTCGGCGGTGGCGCCGGCGGACTCGAACTCGTCACCCGTCTCGGCGACAAACTGGGTCGTCGTGGCCGTGCAGACATCACGCTCATCGAGCGCGGGCGCACCCACTTCTGGAAGCCACACCTGCACGAGCTCGCGGCGGGAACCGTCGATCTCGACGTCCACGAACTCGACTACCTCGCGCAGTCGCACTGGCATGGGTTCCGTTACCGGTACGGTGAAATGGTGGGGCTCGATCGTGACGCCAAACAAGTATTGGTCGGCCCCGTGCACGATGAGAACGGCGATGAAATCGTGCCGGCGCGACGCATCGATTACGACCTGCTCGTGCTGGCGGTCGGCAGCAGCATCAATGATTTCGGCACCCCAGGCGTCGTCGAACACGCCATCGCACTCGAGAGCACGCAACAAGCCGATCGCTTCCATCGCAGGCTCGTGAATGCTTTTTTGCGCGCGCACTCGCAGGCCGCGCCGCTGCGCCCAGAGCAATTGAACGTCGCGATCGTCGGCGCCGGCGCCACGGGCGTCGAGCTCGCCGCGGAACTGCACAACGCAACCCGTGAACTCGTCTCTTTCAGCCTCGATAACATCGATCCGGACAAGCACATTCGACTGCACTTGATCGAAGCCTCGCCGCGCATCCTGCCCGCACTGCCCGAGCGTATCTCGGCAGCCGCGCATCGCATGCTCGAGAAGCTCGATGTGGAGGTGCACACGAATGCACGAGTGGCCGAAGTGCTGCCCAAAGCCGTGCGCCTCGCGGACGGCAACATCATCGCCGCCGAGATGGTCGTTTGGGCAGCTGGAGTGAAAGCCGCGCCGTTCCTGCGCAATCTCGGCGTCACGGTCAATGCACTCAACCAAATCGTCGTCGATGCCACGCTACGCTCACGCGATGACCCGTCCGTATTCGCGATCGGCGATTGCGCCGCTGTCGAATGGGCTGCCCACCCCGGCCGCAACGTGCCGCCGCGGGCCCAAGCGGCTCACCAACAGGCGTCATATCTGCTCAAGTGGTTGCCACGCATCCTCGCAGGCCGCGAACCACGCCCCTGGCGCTATCGCGACTTCGGCTCGCTCGTATCGCTTGGTGAATACACCACGGTCGGCAACTTGATGGGCAACTTCGTCGGCGGCAACATCTGGTTGGAAGGTCTGTTCGCCCGCTGGATGTACCTATCGCTCTACAAGATGCACGAGCTCGCCTTGCACGGCTTCTGGAAGACCACGCTCAGCACGCTCGGCCGCATGATCGCTGCGCAAACCGAGCCACGAGTGAAACTCCACTGAGGCGCTATCGCGCGCGCCGACCAGCGACCTGAAGATCACGGGCATCGAGCTTCACAGGCTCCCACACCGCACGTCCTTGAATGTCACGCAGGTTCAAGGTCAGACCACCGCTCGCATCGAACTCCAGCAATCCGAAATTGCTGCCGCCATCGTAAGGTGATCGAAGCCGTGCTTCGGCCTGCAAATTGTCGTTCGCTGATCGGGTCGGCTGCGCAAGCGGCGAACTCACCAGTTCGGTCAGATCGTAGCCACCCCGAGCGCGCCGCGGCACGAGATTCAGCTCGCCGCGATGCACGTCACCGGAGAGCAGCACGACGCCACCGATGTGCTCGTCTCGGATGAAATCGAACAGCTCGTCGCGTTCGTGTCGATAAGCGCCCCAGCTCTCGTCGAACTTGTCGCCACCGCTCGTAGCCCAACCGCCTCCAGCGATCAACAGTTTGAACGTCGCATCACTCTCACGCAGCGCTTGCTTGAGCCAGGCTTTCTGTACGGCACCCAGTTGGGTCTTCGCAGGTCCGTCGAGTTGATCGCTCGGATCACGGTAACTGCGCCCGTCTAGAAAAAAACACTCCACATGAGCGATACGCTTACGGAAGAACACACCGGGCGCCGCAGGCAAACCATAGGATGGGTTCGCCCAATATTTCTTGAAGGTCGCAAGCCCGAGCTCACGCACGGGCGAGGTGCGATCTCCATTGTTGAGCCCGTAGTCGTGATCGTCCCAGATCGCCCATTGCGGCACGCTGTTCAGCATCGCCTGCGCACTCGGCACGCTGCGCTGCAACTGGTATTCGTACTCGAAAGCCATGGGGGCGAGACTGTCGATGTAGACATGATCGCCGACCCAAAAAAATCCGTCCGGCTTAGCAGCCGCAATCGCTTCGAAGATGGGCTGGCGTCCGTCGAGAATCCGGCGCGCGCAAGAACCAAACGCCAGTCGCAGCGGCGCGTTGCCGCTCGGCAGAGTGCGAAACACGCGCGGAGTGCGCGCATAACGATCGGGCTTACCGTCGAGCAAGACTCGATAGGCGTACGCCGTCGCCGGCGCGAGATCCTGCAAGGGGATGCGGACGATGTAATCCTGATCGGGCTGGGCGTCGATGGCGATACTGCGAGACGCGTCCTTCAGAGTGGGATCGGTGGAGTACTCAATCTCGATCCGATGCGCATCCGAAGCGCGCATCCACAACACCGTACTGTCCGCTGTGGTATCGCCGACCATGGGCCCCTGCAGAATGCGCGGATACGTCTGCGCACGCAGCAACTCGAACCAGCCGGTAGCCGTCGCGGCACCCAACAGCGCCATCGCACGCCGGCGCGACCAGTTCGCCACGAGCGACATCAGTGGACCCGCTCGAGATCTTCGAAAGTCATCGAGTGTGCGTGCCTATCGTCTGCCGCGTAGGTCTCGGATGACACGACACGCCAAGCCTTGGGATCAAGCGGCGGAAAGTGGGTATCGCCGCGCACGATCGCGTGCACGCGCGTAAGCACGATCCGCTGCGCAAGAGGCAACGCGAGTTTGTAGATCTCCGCACCACCGATGACCATCACCTCGGGGACATCTCCCGCGGCGCGCAATGCCGCCTCGAGCGTGGGGACCACCGTCACGGCTGCGTCTGCCAACGACAGTCCGCTCTGGCGAGTCAGCACGATGTTGTGCCGCTGCGGCAAGGGTCGTCCGATGGACTCGAAAGTCTTGCGACCCATGATCACCGGTTTGCCTAGCGTCGCCGTCTTGAAACGACGCAGATCCTCGGGCAAACGCCAAGGTAACTGACCGTCGATACCGATGACACCGTCATCGGTCATTGCGACGATCAGAGTCACGCGTGGCGACGCCATTGGATCCGTGCCGAAGCTCAGCGCCGACGTGTGACGCGTTTGGCTTTTTTCTTCGCGGCGACCTTGGTTTTCTGGGCAACCTTGGTTTTCTTTGCAGCAACCTTCTTTTTGGCCTTTGTCTTCTTCGCCTTTGTCTTCTTAGCCTTTTTCTTTTGGGCTGGTCGCTTGGCTGGCCACAGCATCGTGCCGCGACACTTGGGCGAGCCGCAGCGACAGGCATAGATCTCATCGACGTTCGGCGGATCGTTCTTGTCGCGACCGATCTCGTAGTCGTAGCCGAGCTCCTCACCCTTGGCGATATCGCGTACCGCATCGATGAATACCCGACGCTCCGCGATAGCAGACTCGCAGTTACCATCACAGGAATGGTTGATGTACCGCGCCGCATTTCCCTTGCGGCCGCCATCGATCACCGTCTTACGATCGACGATGAACAGAAAGGTGTGGTTGTCGCTCGGGTCGTGATCGGCGTAGCGATCGTCGGCTTCCTGGTGCGAAATGCGCTCACCGATGTATTCGATGATGCGGGTTCCCTTCGGGATCCGCTTGGCGGCGAAGACGCCCTTGCCATGAATCTTGGAATTGCGGACCTGAATCCACGGACTGGTTCGCATCAGGGGTATCGCCACGCAGTATCTCCCGGAACAATGATTTTGATATCAGACAGCCACCGGCGCCTTGATCGCCGGATGGAATTGGTAATTTCGAAACTCGAAATCGTCGAACACGTAATCGAACAACGTTGACGGCCGACGAGCAATGACGAGCTCGGGCAGCGGCAGCGGCGAGCGCGACAATTGCAGATCCGCTTGCTCGAGATGGTTCGAGTAAAGATGACAGTCGCCACCAGTCCAGACGAAGTCGCCGACCTGCAGATCGACCTGCTGAGCCACCATATGCGTCAGCAAAGCATACGAGGCGATGTTGAACGGCACACCGAGGAAAATATCGGCGCTGCGCTGATAGAGCTGGCACGACAAGCGACCGTCGGCCACATAGAACTGGAAGAAGGCATGACATGGCATCAGTGCCATATCCGCCAATTCACCGACGTTCCACGCACTGACGATGATGCGACGTGAGTCGGGTTGCTCACGCAACTGCCGTAGCACCTCGCTCATCTGGTCGATCGAACCACCGCTGGGCGTCGGCCATGAACGCCACTGCTTGCCATAGACGGGTCCGAGTTCACCCTGCTCGTCTGCCCACTCGTCCCAGATCGTCACGCCGTTCTCGCGCAGATAACGCGTGTTGGTGTCGCCTTTGAGGAACCACAACAACTCGTGCACGACCGACTTGAGATGGATTTTCTTGGTGGTGACCAGCGGGAAACCGGCACGCAAATCGAAGCGCATCTGGTAACCAAACACCGACAGAGTGCCTGTACCGGTTCGATCGGTCTTACGTGTGCCGTGGTCTCGCACGTGCCGCATGAAATCCAGGTACTGCTGCATGGTCTTACGCCGTGATCCTGTTACCCGAAGGCACATTGCGCCGATAAGCCATCGCCAGCAAAGCCACACCCGCGAGCAACATCGGCAAAGTGAGCACGTGACCCATGGTCAACCAGCCGCCAGCAAGGTAACCAATATTCGCATCCGGCAGACGCCAAAACTCGACAATCAAACGACCTGACGCGTACATGATCAGGAAGAGCCCCGAAGGTGCCCACTGCGGACGCGGCTTAGAGGTGAACCACCACAACACGGCCGCGAGCAACGCGCCTTCGAGCAACGCCTCGTAGAGTTGAGTGGGATGGCGTGCCACACCATCGACCAGCATGGCCCAGGGCACATCACCCGGGCGACCCCATAGCTCGCCGTTGATGAAGTTGCCGACGCGGACGGCAAGTATGCCGATACCGGGTAGCGCAGCTGCGAAGTCGAACACGTCGGCAACGCGCCGACCGCGACGTTGCGCAAACAACGCGAGCGCGACGAGCACGCCGATGAGTCCGCCATGGAAAGACATGCCGCCTTCCCAGACCCGCAACAAGTACAGCGGATCTTGCAGCCAGAACTCCATCCCATAGAACAGCGTGTAGCCGATCCGACCGCCCAGAATGACGCCGAGCATTGCGAAGAACAGGAAGTCGTCGACATCGGCGACTTTCCACGTTGAGCCGGGCTGCGCAGCGCGCCGACGAGCCAGCCACCATGCCACCGCAAATGCGACGAGATAGGTCAGTCCGTACCATCGGACCTTGAGCGGGCCGAGCTCGAGCGCAACAGGATCAAAGCCGGGATAGACGAGCATGCAGCGATTCTACCCTCAGCCGCGCGTTACACGGCAGAAGAAAGACTTGAGGTAGCGCGTCTCGGGAATCGCCGGATGCACAGGATGGTCAGGCGACTGCATACCCTGATAGATGATCTGCACGGAGCGATCGACGTGCCGGGCCGCGGACTGAATAGCCGTTTGCAGCGAATCGATCGTGAGGTGGTACGAGCAAGAACAGCTAATCAGCAGACCCTCGTCAGAGAGCACCCGTAGCGCGAGTTGATTCAACTTGCGGTAGGCCGCCTCGCCTTGGGGAATGTCCTTGCGCCGTTTGATGAATGCCGGGGGATCGACGACCACGACGTCATAGCGCTCGCCCGCCTCGGCGAGCTGCGCGAGCACGTCGAACGCGTCACCTCGATGGGCGAAGAATTCGGCGCTGGCGCCCGTGCGCGCTTGCCTAGCGACGTTCGTTTGCGCTCGCTCGAGCGCCGCGGCAGACGCATCCACGCAGTCGATGCGACTCGCGCCGAGCGAAGCGGCCGTCGCCGCCCAGCCGCCGGCATAGCAGCAGACGTCGAGCACTCGCGCACCGGCTTTCATGAAACGCGCCAACTGACTGCGATTGAAAGCTTGATCGTAAAACCAACCGGTCTTCTGACCGCCACCAAGCTCGGTCTCGAAAACGACCTGTCCGCCATCGGCAGCGGATTCGACGACTTCCACCCGTTCGGGCGGTTCACCCCATGCGGCACGAACTTCCTCGGGCAAGCCTTCGAGTGCGCGTGCGCCACCGTCGTTCTTCCAAAGCAGCACACGGGGGTCCAAGACGCGGCGGACAGCCTCCTCGATGGCGCGCTGCTGCAAGTTCATCCCGGCCGTCGTCAACTGACCGACCACGATATCGCCGAATCGATCGAGCACGAGTCCCGGTAACCCGTCGGATTCACCGTAGACCCAGCGATAGTGCGGTGAACGATAGAGACGTTCGCGCCAGCTCAAAGCTCGACGCAGTTTGGCGGCAAACCAAGCGACATCGATCGCCTCGTCCTGACGCGAGAGCAGGCGTGCTGCGATCAAGGTACCTGGATTGATGTACGCCGTGCCGAGTGACTGACCGCGCTGATCCTGCACGGTTACCAGTTGCCCCAGCTCGAAGCTGGTCAGAGGCGTTGCGCTGGTATCGATCTCGTTGCTGAAGATCCAGAGATGCCCAGCGCGCAGCCGGCGTTCCTCGCCACGGCGCAGGCGCAATAACGGTCTGGAACTCAAGGGATACTCCGCGCGATCTGCAATCGCGCCGATGTTACCGGATCGGCAGACCCTTCAGGGCACGCTCGCGCCGTGCACTCATCTCACCGTTCAACTCCTTCATCGCGTCCGAACCGGTCGTGACGAACCAGAAGGGGAACAGCCCATGCAGGATGCAGGCGATACCCGCAAGCAACATTCGGAAGCCGAAAGAGGTGGCCTGCATCATGTGACCGAAGTAGGTCTCACCGACGCTGGCGGGATGGGCAGTGAAGAGGCGTGACAACATGAGTCTCAAGATAATCGGCACGCCGCGAGACGGGATTGCGAAGATCGAGCCGATGAGGCTTTTGAGAGCAATTTTGTTTCTTCTGTACAGGTTTTTCTGTAAATTCGCCTCATCGATAAACTCGATAAGCGAATTTTAGACTTGCTGCAGAAAGATGCAGACCTCACGGCAGCGGATATCGCCGAACGAGTCGGCCTCTCGAAGCCACCCTGCTGGCGTCGAATTCAGCGTCTGCGAGAGCGCGGCATCATCAAACGCACCGTAGCGCTGCTCGATGCGCGGGCACTCAATGTCGGCACGACGGTCTTCGTGACCATCAAGGCACCCAGTCACAGTGCGGGCTGGTTCGACAAATTCGCCAAGGTGATCCGCGATCTGCCCGAAGTCACCGAGCTGCACCGCATGAGCGGCGATGTGGATTACCTTCTGCGGGTGGTCGTACCGGACATCGACGGCTACGACGTCGTCTACAAAAAACTCATCAGTGCACTCGAGATGCTCGATGTCAGCGCCAGCTTCTCGCTCGAGACCATCAAATCGACGACAGCCCTACCCCTGCACTATGCAAAAGCGGAGTAAGTCTTCGGCGTAGCGCTACGGCCAACGTCTCGAAGGTCACGGGATCAAAAGCGGGTGCGGCTGCCCAGTCGTAAGCCCACGGATGGGCGATATCGAGCGGCGCCTTCTCATCGGCGTATCGCGGGACGAGATGCGCGTGCAGCGCGGGCTCCATGTTGCCGAACATCGCATAGTTGATCCGAACCGCGCCGGTCTCGGCGAGCAAGGCGTCGCCGAGCTCTGCCATATCCGCAAGAAACTGCGTTCTGGCGAGTGGATCGAAATCATTCAGATGGGGTACGACCGGATCGGGCAACAAGAGGCAATAGCCACGTAAGAACTGACGTTCGCCAAAAACAGCCCAGCCCGAAGATAGGCGCGCGATCAAGGTCGGATCGCGTCCCTCGCGTAGAGCCTCGACGCGACGATGGATTGCCGTACTCACGAGCCGACCGCCGGCTCACGGAAGATGAAATAGACGGCCCCGAGTATGCACAACGCCGCCCAAAGATAATCGAGGCGTAAAGGCTGCTTCATGTAGAGCCACGCAAAGGGTACGAACACCGACAGCGTGATGACCTCCTGCAGGATCTTCAACTGGGCCAAAGACAGCTCGGTGTAGCCGATGCGATTGGCGGGTACCTGCAAAAGATATTCGAACAGCGCGATACCCCAGCTGAGCAAAGCGGCGATCCACCACGGCTTGTCGTTGAGATTCTTGAGGTGCGCGTACCAGGCGAACGTCATGAAGATATTCGACAACACGAGTAGTCCGATGGTGGTGACGATGACGGGCATACTTACTCCGGATCGAGTCCCAAGCTTCGCAGTGTAGCGATGGTCACCGCTGGATCGCGATGCACGAACGCCTGCCAGCCGCGAGCGCAGGCAGCTTCCACATTCTCGGGACGATCGTCGATGAAAACCGTCTGTGCCGGTGACAGGGCGAAACGACGCTCAGCCTCCAAGTAGATTTTCGGATCGGGCTTCATCACGCCGGCCAAATCCGAACGCAACACGTCCAAAGCGTAGTGATGCAAGCCCACGACCTGCTCGAGATGTGTCCAGTGCAGCTCACCGACGTTGGTCAAAAGGAACACTCGGTGACGACTGCGCAAACGATCGGCGAGGTGCAGCATCGCAAGATCTGGTCGCAGCATGTCTACCCAAGCAACTTCGAGTGCGCGTAAATCCATTGGCTGCGGTGCCAACGCCGCAATCTGCCGCAGCAGTTGCACCCCATCCAGTCGCCCGGTCTCGTGAGCCGCAAGATCGATACGGCCGGTCACTTCTTCCAAAGTTCGAACGACTGCACCGTGCTCGCGCAGCAAACCGAGCAAACGCTCAGGTTGCAGCGCAACGAGCACTCGACCGATGTCGAAAACTACATTGACCATACTCGCAGCTCACCCTGTCTGTGCCGACCCTGCCCGTCTCGGCCCTGACCGTACTCGCTCGGCACCATCGCCACGGCAAACGGAACTGAATCAACTGCGGTGCAGTAAGCGAAATCCTCGAGTGGCGCCCAGTCGGCCGCCGGATCAAAGAATTTTGCAGCGGCGGGTGCCTTACGCAGGCGCGCCACCCAACCGCTCGTATCGAGCGACTCGCCACGCAAGCCTGCGAGTAACGCCTCACGACAAAGATCATCTTCGACGCACCGCTCGCGCGCTTCGTGGCCCATTGCGACGATGGTCACTTCGCGAGGCTGCAAGGCCTGCACTGCCGCGATCGTCGCCGACAGATTGACGAGCGCGCCCGTGAACACCCGATCGGCGACCGCGAACGCGGCTGTCAGACCCTGGGTGCCGGCATGGGTCGTATGGATCACGGTTCTACCGTGCAGAGGCTCGCGCAGAACCTCGGTTGGCGAATTGCCACAATCGAAACCGGCCAACTTGCGCGCATGACGTTCGCCGACGAGCAACGCCTTCGGATCCGCCGACTTCATCGCCCGAGCAACCTCGACCTCGGCCACCGGCACGACGCGCTCGGCACCTGCCGCTAGCGCATGGGCGATCAATGAACAGGCACGAAAAACATCGATGACGATCGCCACACCTCGCGCCGAGGCGGCGCCCGCCACGAAGTCGCCCGAGTGCAGCTGCATCTAGCGCTCGATCGTGAGCACGCTGCCGCGATCGTTTCGATTCGAGTTCACCGACACCACGGTAGCCTTCGGAAAGAAGTTGAACTCCGACGCGCTCGCCCAGGTGTAAGCACCCATCGCACGTCCGACGATCAGATCGCCTGGCTCAAGCTCGGGCAACAAGATGTTCTCCGAGATCACGTCGATGCTGTCGCAGGTCGGACCCGCCAATACCGAAGGGTGACGCTTACCGCGCTTGAGCGTCTCGATCGGATAGCGGGCATGGTCGAACAGCTGCCCACTGTAGGATCCGTACAAACCATCATCGAGGTAATACCACCAAAGCCCTTCACGCTCGGCACGACCCATCACCGAAGCGACGCCGATCGCCGCGGGCCCCGCGATGTAGCGGCCGGGCTCGGCGATGACGCGTACGCGCTTAGGTAACTTCGCCAACGCGGCTCGAATTGGCGCGCAGAACTCGTGGATGATGGGTGCGCGCTGCGAATAGTCGATCGGGAAGCCCCCACCGATATCAAGCGTGTCGCAAGGTCCGAGTTTTTCCCGACGCGCCACAGCGAGCAGCTTCGCGCAGGCATCGATCGCTTCGACGTGCTTCGAGGGATCGGCTGCTTGCGAGCCCACGTGGAAAGACAAACCTCGCACGATGAGGCCCAAATCGTGTGCCTTGCGAGCGAGCGCCAACAGATTTTCCGGGTCGCAGCCGAACTTGCGCGACAGATCGCACACGGCGCCCGGACTGCGGAACGACACGCGCAACAAGACCTCAGCCTCATCCGAATAGGGAACGAACTTGCGCAACTCGTCCGGGTTGTCTGCAACGAATACTTTGACACCGCGCGCCAACGCCGAGCGGATGTCGATGTCGCGCTTGATCGGATGGGTGTGGATGCACAGACTCGGGTCGGCACCGAGCTTCGCGACGAGCTCCACTTCACCGGTCGTCGCCAAATCGAGAAAGCCACCCTCTGCAAGCACCGTTTGCACGACGGCTGGATGCGGCAAGGGTTTCAGCGCGTAGTGCAGATCGACTCCGGGCAGTGCGCGCTGCAGGCTACGGTACTGCTGCCGGATCCGCTCGCAATCGATGATCAGGAGCGGCGAGCCGAACTCGCGCACCAGACGTCGAATCTCTCGCGGCACAAAGGGGTCGATCATGATGATGGGTACCTGAAACGAAGTGGAGACGAATTCAGCGTGCGGCGGCACGACTCAGCCGATCCCGCACGGCGTCCCACTCGGGACTCGCGGGAACCTGCTCGATGAGGATACGCGCTGCGCTTTCTTTGTCGAGCGAGCGCAAATTGGCGTACAGATCGTGAGCATACGCAGCGGCTGACGCCGGCGCTTGCAACCAACGCCGGACGTGCCGCGGCGCGGCGCCGCAAGCCAAGGCCAAGCGGGTTTCCGGCGAACGACGGGCCAGCACCGCGACGGCCTCTCCCGCGGCATTGCAGGAGTCGATTCGAGTATCGAGTTGTTCACCGGACACGAGCTCAACCGGCGTTTGCGGCGCGTAGTGCTGCGGCGTAGAACCGGGAACGCGCGGCGCAGTCGGGCTCGAACCTTCCGCGAGCGGACCGATCAGTGCTTCGAGTTGCTCGCGGCCAATGATGCCGGGTCGCAGGATGCGCGGTGGCGTCTCGAGCAGCGAGAGAATCGTCGATTCGACACCCACATCACAGTCGCCGCCCTCGAGAATCGTCACGCCCTCCGGAAACTCTTCGCGCACGTGCTCGGCACGGGTTGGTGACACGCGACCGTAGCGGTTGGCCGAAGGAGCCGCGACACCTGTGCCAAAAGCGCGCAGCAGGCGTTGTGCAACAGGGTGACTCGGCACGCGCACGGCGATGCTCGGCTGACCACCGGTCAACACCGGCGAGACCTGCGCTGCACGCGGCAACACCAACGTCAGCGGCCCTGGCCAAAAGCGTTGCGCTAGTTGTTCGACCAGCTTCGCAGTGGGAGCCGATAAATCAGCGATCCAAGCCGAGAGTTGTGCGGCATCGGCCAGATGCAGAATCAACGGATGATCGGTGGGGCGCCCCTTGGTCGCGTAGATGCGCGACAGTGCGACCGGGTTGCTAGCGTCCGCCCCGAGCCCATAAACGGTCTCCGTCGGAAAGGCCACGAGCTCACCTGCCCGCAACGCCTTCACGGCGACTGCGATGTCGGCATCGCTGGCTTCGAGGGGAGCGTTCATCGCGAGATTTTACCCGAGGGCTGTCTCAGGCGCGGCAAACTCGCGCGCGAGCTCGACGATGCTACTCGGCGCGGACCCTTCGGCCTTGTTGTTGACGATGATCGTCACCTCCCGCCCCGCTGCGAGTGCAGCCCGCGCAAGCCCAACGATCTTTTGACGCGCCAACGGATCCGGATCGACCATACGATCGAAAGGTGCGTAGGCAGCCTTGGCCGCTTCGTAACTACGGCCCGGCGCCAACAACCAACGGACGACGAGTGGTCCGCTGGTCGAGCCAAGCTCCGTGACGATGTCGCCCTGCGCATCGACGGGCGGCATACGTGGATGCTGCGCGTAGCCATGCACGGCACCCGAGGCGCGCAGCATCTGCTGATAGTCCGCGCCGAGCATCTCGGGATCACGCCATTCGACGGCGTAGTTCACATCAACGGGCAGCGCCCGTAGAAACTCGTAAAGACGCTGTAGCAACTCGCGTCGATAAGCGAGCACGCGTGACCCGAGCGGCGAGAACTGGAACAGCACGACGCCGAGCGTTTCGCCGAGAACGCGTCGCGCCGGATCGATCACGTGTCGGATCGCGTGATCGGCATCGAGGAATACATCGGGCACGCCCTCGAGATAGACCGGACGACGAGCCGACTTCGGCAGCATCAAGGCAGCATGAGCTTTCAACAAGAAACGAAAATCGGCGCTGACCGCTTTGCGCATTCGCGCCAGCGTGTCGGTATCGAGCGGTCGATAGTAACTACGATCGACACCGACGGACCTGAACAAAGGATGAGCGGCATAGGCCGGCAGCCCCTGCCGAGCGAGAGTCGACTCGTCGTAGTCGTCGGCATAGACGAGGCCGCGCCAACCGGAAAACGACCACGTCGACGTTCCCATTCGCAATCGCGTGGGTAGCCGCTCCGCCAGTGGGGCGTATTCCAGAGCGGCCGTCGCCGCAGCCACTCGCGAGGACTTCTCCGCACGACGACTGGCGCTGCGGTTCGCCGCAGGCGCTATTGGTTCGCCGAACAGATCCAATCCGGCGGGCTCGGGGACCGCGGGATCAGACATCGTCAAAGGGTCAGCGAGGTACCGAAAGCCGTGCGATAGCGCGTCGCGAACTCCCCGCGAGAGAAGCGATGGTTCTGCGTGCCATGCTGGGCAATTTTGATCGAGCCCATCAGCGACGCGATGCGTCCGGTCGTTTCCCAATCGAGACCGCGCTGCAGGCCGAACAGCAAGCCACCACGATACGCATCGCCACAACCGGTGGGATCGGCGATCTTCTCTGGCGCCACCGAGGGGATCTCGATCATTTTGCCATCCGCATGAATGTGCGAACCCGCCGCACCGCGAGTGACGATCAGCGCAGCCACCTTCGCCGCGATCTCTTCCAGAGACCAACCGGTACGCTCGACGAGCAGACTCGCTTCGTAATCATTGACCGCAACCCAACGCGCCTGGGCGATGAGCGTGCGCAAATCATCGGGACCAAGCAACGTCATGGCCTGACCCGGATCGAAGATGAAGGGAATACCGGCGGCCGCAAATTGCCCGGCGTGTTCGAGCATACCGAGGTGACTCTCCGGTGCGACGATGCCAAGGTCGATCCCGGCATTTTTAGGGACGTGATTCACGTGCGCATGGTTCATCGCACCGGGGTGAAAGGCCGTGATCTGGTTGTTGTCGGCGTCAGTCGTAATGTACGCCTGCGCGGTGTATTCATCTTCGAGTTGACGAATGTGATCCAGCGACAAGCCGCAGTCGAGCATCCAGGCACGATACGGGCCGAAATCCATGCCCACCGTCGCCATCACCTTACCCTCGCCGCCCAAGAGCTTGAGGTTGTAGGCAATGTTGCCGGCGCAGCCGCCGAAGTTGCGTCGCAGACCCGGCACCAGGAAGGCAACGTTCAACATATGGATGCGATCGGCGAGGATGTGATCCTTGAAGTGGCCCTCGAAGACCATGACGGTATCGTAGGCCACCGAACCACAGATGAGTGCCGTCATGTCGTCTCTCCGTCCCGCCGCGCGGGGATCAATAATCGAATAAAACCAGCGCCCACACGACGCCGAGCAGGGCAAATGACGTGAACACCGCAGCCGAGCCGATATCTTTGGCAAGCCCAGACCGGGCATGACGCCCGAGACCGATGCGATCCACCGTCGCCTCCACTGCGCTGTTGAGCAGTTCCACGATCAGCACGATGAAGATCGGTCCGATCAACAGGGCACGCTCGACGCCATTTTCTCCGAGCCAAAGCCCCAGCGGAAACAACACGACGCAGAGCGCGAGTTCCTGCCGAAAGGCCGCCTCTTCGCGATACGCGCCGACGAAACCCTTCCAGCTGTTGCCGAAAGCGCGCAACAGCCGGATGAATCCAGTCGGTTTCGGTCGATCTGTCGGTCGAGCTCCGTTCACGCCGCCGAGTTTACCGGCTTCCAGGTCAGATCTAGCTGTTTTGCAGCACGAACGTCATCCAGCCGGCGCACCGGCATGGTGTGCGGCGCCGTCTTCAGCGTGTTCGTATCTGCCTCGGCCTCGCCCAAGATGGTCGCCATGGCGACGACGAACGCATCGAGCGTCTCGCGACTCTCGGTCTCCGTCGGCTCGATGAGCAGACACTCGGGCACGAGCAAGGGGAAGTAGGTGGTCGGCGCGTGGAAGCCGTAATCGAGCAGACGCTTGGCGATATCCATCGCCGTGACGTTCAACTCCTTCGCCTGACGCTTCATGGTCACGATGAACTCGTGGCTCGCACGTCGCTCCGGATAAGCGAGATCGAAACCCGCCTGACGCAAACGCGCCATGACGTAGTTGGCGTTGAGCGTGGCGTACTCGCCGACGCGACTCATGCCCTCGCGACCCAACATGCGCATGTAGATGTAGGCACGCAGCAGAACACCCGCGTTACCCATGAATGCCGACAAGCGACCGATCGACTGCGGACGATCGACTTCGGAGAGCCAGCGGTACTGATCGCCCTCGCGCCCCACGATGGGCACCGGCAAGAAGGGCTCGAGTCTCGCACTGACACCCACGGCACCGGCACCCGGCCCACCGCCACCGTGCGGCGTCGAGAAGGTCTTGTGCAGATTCATGTGGATGACATCGAAGCCCATGTCACCCGGACGAACCTTACCGAGGATCGCGTTCAGGTTCGCACCATCGTAGTAGAGCAAGCCGCCCGCGCCGTGCACGAGCTTGGCCACCTGCTCGATCTTGCGCTCGAACACACCGAGCGTCGACGGATTGGTGAGCATGATGCCCGCCGTGTTGGGACCGACCGCCTTAGCCAGCGCATCGAGATCGACGTCGCCCTGCGCATCGACGGGGATTTCTTTGACGATGCAGCCGCACATCGTCGCTGTAGCAGGATTCGTACCGTGCGCCGCCTCCGGCACGATGATCTCGTTACGCGCCAGATCACCACGCGCGCGGTGATAAGCACGAATCATCGCTACGCCCGCAAATTCGCCGTGTGCACCCGCCATCGGGTTGAGCGAGACGGCCTTCATGCCCGTGACTTCCTTGAGCATTTCCTGCAGCTCGAACATGCAGGAGAGGAAGCCCTGGCCTTGCGAATCCGGCGCGAGCGGATGACGCGCGAGGAACTCCGGAAGCATCGCGTATTGGTTACAGGCCTTCGGGTTGTACTTCATCGTGCACGAACCGAGAGGATAGAAGTTCGTATCGATGGAGAAGTTCAGCTGCGAGAGGCGCGTGAAGTGACGCACGGCATCGAGCTCGCTCACTTCGGGCAGCATCGGCGCCTTACTGCGACGCAACGCGGCCGGAATCTTCTCAACGGCTGAGGCCACATCGGCGCCCGGCGGCTGCTGAACCTGGGCACTGCGGCCCGAGCGTGAATATTCGAAAATCGACTTTTCGAGAATCTGATTCATGGACTCGTTCTCCTTAGGCCGCACGTACCTTTTGTACGGCAGCGCCGAGCGCTGTGGCATAACGGGCAAGATCGCCCGCCGTCTTGGTTTCGGTGGCACACACGAGCAGCGCTGATCCCAACTCGGGGTAATCGACCGAGAGATCGAAGCCGCCCAAGATGCCCTGCGTCTCGAGCTCGCGCAGCACGGCCGACGCTGGTCGATCGAGCAACAAGACGGCTTCGTGGAAACGCGGCCCATTGAAAGCCGCACGCACACCCTTCACTTGGGTGAGCGCCTCGACGAGTTCGCCGCTGCGCTGCATCGACGCGGCCGCCACCTTCGAAAGGCCCTGCGGTCCGATCAAGGTCATGTAGATCGTCGCTGCCGTCATCAGCAGGCCCTGATTGGTGCAGATGTTGGAAGTCGCCTTACCACGACGAATGTGCTGCTCGCGTGCCTGCAAGGTGAGCGTGTAGCCCAGCTTGCCATCGAGATCGACGGTGCGACCGACGATGCGCCCGGGCATCGAGCGCACGTACTCCATGCGCGTCGTCATGAACCCGAAATACGGGCCGCCCGACGAGAGCGGAACACCGAGAGGCTGGCCTTCGCCCACACAGATGTCGGCGCCGGTCTTGCCCCACTCGCCCGGCGGCTTCAACAAGGCGAGCGACGTCGGATTGACGACGGCGATCACGAGCATGCCCTGCTCGTGCGCCCAATCGGTCAGCGCATCGACATCTTCGAGCTGACCAAAGAAATTGGGTTGCTGGATCACGAGGGCTGCGATGTCCTCACCCGCGTAAGCGGCGAGCGCCTCGCGGTCGATGCAGCCGTCTTCGCGACGGTAAGCCACCGACTCGAAACGCAAACCCTGGTTGCCCGCAGTGCTGATCGCGACGCGGCGATAGTTCGGGTTCACCGTCGAAGGCACGAGCACCCGCAAGCTCTTCGACTTGCGATGGGCGCGTACGGCCATAAGCGCCGCCTCTGCCACGGCTGAACCGCCGTCGTAGAGCGAGGCGTTCGAGACCTCCATGCCCGTGAGGCTCGAAATCATCGTCTGGTATTCGTAGATCAACTGCAGCGTGCCCTGACTGGCCTCAGCCTGGTACGGCGTGTAAGCGCTGTAGAACTCGCCGCGGGTGGTGATCGCCCAAACGGCCGACGGGATGTGATGTTCGTAGGCGCCGGCACCGATGAAGGACAGCGGCCGACCGTCGAGTCGCGCACGCTCGCTCATCAGTCGACCGATTTCCATCTCCGAGAGACCCTCGGGGATGCCATCAAGACCCTGGATACGCAGGCGCGCCGGAATCTCATCGAACAGCGCATCGATCGATGGCGCGCCGATGGTCGCGAGCATCTCGCGAACGTCCTGCTCCGTGTGCGGAATGAACGGCATGATCAGCCTCCCTCAGCGGCGAGTACGGCCGAATACGCGTTGGCATCGAGCAACGCATCGAGGCCAGAGGAAGATGCGGGCTGCACGCGATAGAGCCAACCCTTGCCGTAGCAGTCTTCGTTGATGAGCTCCGGGCTGCCCGACAAGGCGTCGTTGACCTCGACTACCGTACCGGCCACGGGCGAGTAGACATCGCTCGCTGCTTTGACCGACTCAACGACGGCACAGGCACCACCCACTTCGAGCGCTGTACCCACTTGCGGCACATCGACGAAGACGAGATCACCGAGCGCATGCTGGGCGTGATCGGTAATACCGACTTCGATCCGTCCATCCGGCAGCGAGCGGGCCCATTCGTGGGATTTGGCGTAGCGCAGATCGGCGAGAACTTGGCTCATGGGGATACTCCTCAAAGGCTAATGAGAGCGCGTCCGTGACGGACGAAAGGCAACTTCACGACCCGAGCCGCGAGCAACTTGCCGCGGATGTCGACTTGCACGGTCTCGCCGGTCGCGCGTGGCACGCGCGCGAAGGCGATGGATCGCTCGAGCGTCGGCGAGAAGGTACCACTGGTCACCTCGCCTTCGCCCACACCGGGTACGATGACCTTTTGGTGAGAGCGCAATACGCCGCGCTCCTCGAGCACCAGCCCGACGAGCTTCATCGGCGACCCACCAGACTGACGGATGGCCTCGAGCGCTGCACGACCAACGAAGTCGCGATCGGTGGGCTCGAACGCCACCGTCCAGGCGAGGCCCGATTCGAGCGGATGACGAGACTCGTCCATGTCGTTGCCGTATAGATTCATGCCCGCCTCGAGGCGCAGCGTGTCGCGTGCACCCAAACCGCAACTCGCAACACCTGCTGCGTTGAGCGCTTTCCACACCGACGCCGCTTCAGCGGCGGGGATCACGACTTCGAAACCATCTTCGCCCGTATATCCCGTGCGAGCGACGAACCACGCGCCGCACTCGAGGCCGAAGAAGGGTTCAAGCAATAGGGCTCGCTCGCGATCCTGCGGCTCTAGCAACTCCGCCACGGCCGCACGCGCCTTCGGACCTTGCACGGCAATCATGGCGAGATCCGTACGTTCGATGATCTCGACATCGAGACCCCAATCGGCTGCACAACGACGCATCCACGCGAGATCGTTGTCACGCGTGCCGGCATTGACGACGACTCGGAAATGACTCTCGGTCAAAAAATAGATGATCAGATCGTCGATCACACCGCCCGTGGCGTTGAGCATGCAGCTGTACAGTGCCTTGCCCGTACTGCGCAATTTACCGACATCGTTCGCCACGAGACGCGACAGAAAGCCACGAGTGGCCACTCCACGCAGATCGACCACGCACATGTGCGAGACGTCGAACATACCGGCATCACGTCGGACGTGATGATGCTCCTCGATCTGCGAGCCGTAGTTGACCGGCATATCCCAGCCGCCGAAGTCGACCATGCGGGCGCCTTGCGCGACATGCAGGTCGTATAGAGGTGTCTTGCGTCCCATGCTCTGTGCCCTCCCCGAGCCGACGGGCCCGGGCCAAAAAAAAGAGCGGCGGAGGCCTGTAGACCTCCGCCGCCCCTCTGTCCTTGAACCTGAGAGATCGGGTACTTGCCGTACCGCTCCCCTTCGGTGGGCCCCGATGGGGAGCCACTCTCCAGAATTCGCCTGCGACCTGCCGTTCTTTTGCCTGAGCGTTTCCGGGCGGAAACTTGCGCCTTCGGCGTCCGAAGCAACCCTAAGACGGGGCGCTCGAATCTCTCCGGCGAGGTCTGATGACGCGAACGACGGGAATCATAGCAGCCCGCACGGTCGCGCGGCGTCTGACTTACACTGTTCCGACGTCCTGACAGGAGCCCCCCAATGCCGTCCCAGTTGCGGTCCAACCTCTCGATCCTGAAGTCTCTCGCCGTCGTCTCGTTGAGTCTGCTGTCGATCCCGGTCGGTACGACAGCCGAGCGCGCAGCGACGGATCGAACGGCCGCCTCGGCCTCTTTATATGCGCTGTTCGAGCGCACCTGGGAGGCGGAATTGGCGGCCGATCCGCAAAGCGCGACCTACCTCGGCGACACCCGTTACAACGACCGCTGGACCGACCTGTCGATCGCCGCCATCGAAAAGCGCCAGGCTGCAGATCGCGCGACTCTCGAGTCGCTCAAAGCCATTGCGCGTGACGCCCTCACACCCGCCGAGCAGCTCGATTACGACCTCTTCGAGCGCGAATACCAACAACGCCTGGCCACCGCCGCTTTCAAACCCTGGCTTTACCGCATCGATCATCAGGGTGGCATCCAGACGCTGTCGGAAATCACCGAGCTCCTGCCCTTCCAGTCGGTCAAAGACTACGAGGATTGGATTGCGCGCCTCAATGGCATCGGCACGCTCGTTGATCAACATATCGCGCTGCTGGATCTCGCCGCTCGCGAGGGACGCACGCAACCGCGTGTGATCATGCAAAGAATTCCGGCCCAGCTCGCGCTGCAGAACGTCGCGAAACCCGAGGACAGCCCGTTCTATGCGCCGTTTCGTCGCTTCCCAGACAGCATCGATGCTGCGACGCGCGCGCGTCTGAATTCGGCAGGTCTACGCGCCATCGAGACCGTCGTGCTGCCAGCGTATCGACGCTTCACGACGGCCTTCGAGCAACGCTACCTACCCGCCACCCGCGATACGGTCGGTATCTCGGCCACGCCAGAGGGCGCCGACTTCTACCGTGAACGCATTGCCTACCACACCACGAGCAGCGCACTGACCGCCGAGCAGATCCACGCCATCGGGCTTGCGGAGGTCGCGCGTATTCGCAGCGAAATGCTCGCGATCAAAGATCGCGTCGGCTTCAAGGGTAGCTTGCAAGAGTTCTTCGTCTTCCTACGAACCGACCCGCAGTTTTACTACTCGACGCCGGAAGCGCTGTTCGAAGCCTATCAAGCCGTCTCGAAACGCATCGATCCCGGCCTCGTGAAACTCTTCGGCAAACTGCCGCGCACCCCCTACGGTGTGCGCGCGATACCGCGTACGAGCGCGCCGAACACGACCACGGCTTATTACCAACCGCCGGCGGCCGATGGCACACGACCGGGCTTCTACTACGTGAATCTATATCGCCCCGAAGTGCGTCCTAAGTACGAGATGGAGGTGTTGTCGGTACACGAGGCCGTGCCCGGACATCACTTGCAGATCGCACTTGCCATGGAGCAAGCGGCCATGCCGCAGTTCCGTCGCAACGCGGGCTACACGGCCTACGTCGAAGGCTGGGCACTTTACTCGGAGAGCCTCGGCGAAGAGCTCGGTCTCTACCAAGACCCCTACTCCAAGTTCGGACAGCTGACCTACGACATGTGGCGCGCAGTACGGTTGGTGGTCGACACCGCTCTGCACGCGAAAGGCTGGAGTCGCGAACAGGCGATCGAGTTTTTCAAGAACAACGCTGCCAAGACCGAAGCGGATATCGTCAATGAAATCGACCGCTACATCGCCTGGCCGGGTCAGGCACTGGCCTACAAGATCGGCCAGCTACGCATCCAAGCGCTGCGACGCGAGGCCGAGCAGCAGCTTGGCGATCGTTTCGACATCCGCGCCTTCCACGACGTGGTGCTCGAGACCGGTGCTGTGCCACTCGATGTCATGGAGGGTAAAGTGCGCGCTTGGATAGCGAGGAAGGCACGATGATTCAGCGACGAGCGAGTGTGGCAACCCGGGTGGGCGGTGTCCGTGTCGGCGGCGGTGCGCCCATCGTCGTCCAATCGATGACCAACACCGATACTGCCGATATCGAATCCACGGTTGCCCAGGTGCGTGCGCTCGCCCGCGCAGGCTCGGAACTCGTACGGGTGACCGTCAATACCGAAGAAGCCGCCGCAGCCGTGCCGCACATCCGCGATCGCCTCGCGCAGCAAGGCGTGCACGTCCCGCTCATCGGCGACTTTCACTTCAACGGGCACAAACTTTTGAAGGCCCACCCGGCCTGCGCCGAGGCGCTCGCCAAGTACCGCATCAATCCCGGTAACGTCGGTCGGGGCAGCAAGCGCGATCCGCAATTCGCCGAGATGATCGAAGTGGCCTGTCGCCATCAGAAGCCGATCCGCATCGGCGTGAACTGGGGCAGCCTCGACTCCGAACTGTTGACGCGCATGATGGACGAGAACAACGCGTCATCGAACCCGCGCAGCGCCAACGAAGTGATGCGCAGCGCGGTGGTCGAGTCCTGTCTGCAAAGTGCCGCTCGCGCCGAAGAGCTGGGACAAGCGCACGAGGCCATCGTGTTGTCGGCCAAAGTCAGCGGCGTACAGGATCTGATCGCGATCTACACCGATCTTGCCGCGCGTTGTGATTACCCCTTGCATGTCGGCCTGACCGAAGCGGGCATGGGCAGCAAAGGCATCGTGGCCTCGACGGCGGGTATCGGCGTGCTGTTGCAGCGTGGCATCGGCGATACGATCCGCGTGTCGCTCACGCCCGAACCGAATGGCGATCGCACCCAAGAGGTGATCGTCGCGCAGGAAATTCTGCAGACGATGGGCCTGCGCTCCTTCGTACCGATGGTGATCGCCTGCCCCGGCTGTGGTCGCACGACGAGCACCTACTTCCAGCAACTCGCGCAGGACATCCAATCGCATATCCGTCATCGCATGCCGGAGTGGCGCAAGCTCTACGAAGGCGTGGAAGAGATGAACGTGGCCGTCATGGGTTGTGTCGTCAATGGTCCGGGCGAGAGCAAACACGCAAACATCGGCATCAGTTTGCCCGGTACGGGCGAGCGACCGGTGGCGCCGGTATACGAAGATGGCGAGAAGACGGTGACCCTGAAAGGCGATCACATCGCCGAGGAGTTCCAACAACTCGTCGAAGCCTACGTCGCACGTAGTTATCGCAAGCGAGAATCCGCATGAGTCACGACGATCCCCAAAACCCTTTGGCCGCCAAGAAATGCTTGCCTTGCGAAGGCGGCGTGCCGCCCCTTAGCCGAGTCGAGTGCGAGCGCCTGCTGGCACAACTGTCGTCGGAGTGGCGCTTGTCACCGGATGGCACGGAGTTGCAGCGCGAACTCGTATTCAAAGACTTTTTTCGCACCATGAGCTTCGTCAATGCGCTAGCCCATGTGGCCAATGCGGAAGATCATCACCCGGATCTTTCCATCGGCTACAACTACTGCCGCATCCGCTACACGACCCACGCGATCGGCGGGCTATCGGAAAACGATTTCATTTGCGCTGCCAAGATCGATCGGCTCGACTGAGCCACCGCGATGAACTAGGCGCTGCGCCTGGCGAAGCGCGGTAACTCGCCTTCGAGCCCGAGCGCTCGCAGCGCGAAGGGCCGACGCAGTGTCGCGTTGCGCCCGATCAGACTCATCCCGCGCTCGGCCAACGCGCCGATGGCACCGCCACCGAAGGCGAGATAGCGGTTGATGCCGTCCATGGCGAAACTCATCAGTTCGTTCTCGCTCTTGCGCCAGCGCTCGTAGCGGCGCAGCGCGATACTGGCGCCGGGTGATTCGCCACGCGCGATCGCCCACTCGATGACCTCGGCCAAACTCGCTGCGTCGAGTAAACCGAGATTGACTCCCTGCCCAGCCAAAGGATGGATGATGTGCGCCGCATCGCCGATCAAGGCGCAGCGCTCGCGCGTGTAGCGCTCGGCGTTGACGCGGCGCAGCGGAAAGCTGCGACGCTCGCTGACGAGCTGCAAATCTCCGAGCACGCGATCACTCGCTTCGGTCACGGCTCGATTGAATTCATCGACACTCGCGGCCAGCAGACCTTCCGCTTTCGCACGTGGCAACGACCACACGAGCGAGCACTCACCGCTCGCGAGCGGCAGTAAAGCGAGTGTTCCGTCGCCCAGAAATCGTTGCCATGCCGTGTTCTCGTGCCCAACCTCACAAGCAAGATTGGCGACGATCGCGAGCTGGCCGTAATCTTGAGACTCGATGCCAAGTCCCGCCATGCGGCGCACCATCGAGCGAGCCCCATCGGCGCCGATGACTAGACGGGTCGTCACCGTCTGCGTCGCTGTCACGAGCTCCACCGCATCGGGCAAAAAACTCAACTGCTGCAAGGACTCTTCTCGCAGCACGCCACCCGCCGATTCGAATGCGGCGAGCGCCGCGCGCTGCAACGCACCGTTACCGACGATGTGCCCGAGGTTCGGTTCCGCCAACTCCGCCGCATCGAAATGCAGACTGCCCTCACCTCGCGGCGGGACGCTCGCGGGCCAGACGCGCATGCGCTCGTAGGGCGACACGGCTCTAGGTTGCGCTGCCAACGCAGACCAGACCCCAGCATGCTGCAGGATCCGCTCGCTAGCGCGCGAGATCGCAAAAACGCGCAAGTCCGCCGGATCCTGCTCAGGTGGGATCGGCCAGTTACGCGAGGGGACGTCGCGCTCGAGCAGCAACACGCGCCCGGCACGACAGAGTCCAGCGCGAAGCAGTAGTGCCCCCTGCGCTGCGCCGACGGGACCGCCGCCCACGATGGCGACATCGAAATCCGTCTCTCGTGCGATACCCGCGCTCACAGCGACAAACCTCGCGCGAGTCGCGGTGTGCGCCCTGCGAATCCCCAACTCAAACGCGACATCGCCTGTTTCGCCGTGGGCGACAAATCGAACAACAACAACCCGATATCCCGCATCAGGGGCACACCGGGGCGCTGATCGCCGAAGAGTTTCACGAGTCGATCGGTGAAATCGATGATGCCTTCACGATCAACGCTGCGCCGACGTGCGAACTCGGCCAAGAGTCCCGCAGAGCCCACATCGACACCGCACTCCTCGCGTTTCGCATCGGCCAACAATTCAGCGAGTGTCACTGCATCGCGCAAACCCAGGTTGAAACCCTGGCCGGCGACCGGATGCAACGCCTGCGCGGCGTTACCGATGAGCACGCAGCGCTCCGCCGTCACCGCCGCAGCGCGGGTCAGGCGCAGCGGATACGCCTGACGCCGACCGACCCGCAGCAAACGGCCG
>JACCEE010578773.1_pt1 | contig 24627 bp, 21 predicted proteins | sample 7449931 | NCBI WGS metagenome assembly JACCEE01 (sample SAMN15323457, study PRJNA562643) | freshwater metagenome | isolation source: river surface water | place: USA:Blue River Watershed | collected 2017-08-19 | reverse complement strand
GCCACGGTGTTCGAGCACCATGCGGACAGCGCGTTCACGCACCTCAGGGGAAAAACGGTTTGATTTCTTGCTCATGGCTCCATCTTCTCAAAGTGTGGAGCCTCCTTGAAACCCGGGGCGATTCACCAGTGTTAGCGCCCGCGTTGAATCGACAGTTAGACAGCATAGACCTGCATCTCCATGCGAATAGACTTGGCTAGGCCATCAAGATCGCCGTAGAGACTTTTGCTTGTGACGTTCATTTTTCGAAGCAAAGCATAAACACCCGGAGCCAACTCACAAGGAATTTCCAACTTTTGCATGTCGACGTCTTTGTAGAGCTCCGAAGATAGAACTTCTTCGATCTTTTTCCCCCTGTTGCCGGAAAGAAGAAAAGATCCTGACTGCCGATCTATTCGAGCATTAAGAATTTTCGGCTCCGTAATCCACGCAATGTCATAAGAGAACCGATCAACGATTCGCTCGAAAATTTCGTCTTGTTTGCCTTGTATTGATTGCCGCGTTTCTTTGAAGTCTCGATCTACTGATTTAATGTGCTCTATTGATTTCTCTAGTATTGCTCGATAGTCGAGCATGAACAGTGAAAAATTGGCGTTGACTGAGTGATTGAAAGCTTCTAAAGCAAAATAAAGAGCGACATATGGACTTTCCGAAAAATCCACTAGTCGAGTGGGGGTTCCATAATGCTGCATCGCTGCGAGCCAAGCCAGCTTTGAGTTTGGCTGGCAATTCTCTGTGTCATATAAGTGAAACTTTGATTGAAAACGCTCAAGTGAAAAGTCTTCGAATTTTTGAGCTGTAATTGAGTTCCATTGGGAGCCAACGACCCGCTCCAGCGATGACTGCAAACCCCAGCTTGAATTGGCCTGCCCTCTATATATGTAGTGATTTGGCAGGCTGTTGATATGCTCGATAAGTTCTGCCACCGATGAAATTTTAATCGGCTTCATTGCGGCGTACCTTCATGTATTGGTTTGTTAGATCGTTGAGCACAATCTCCGGGTGATGTTCCTTTTCGTCATATCTGCGCTTTATCGGATCTCCGCGAAGGTTAACGGTAATCGCTTTTTGTTTTCTGTTTTTCTGAACTCGTGCCGACGCTTCATTTCCTGTCGCCGCCGTACTTCTTGTGACCTCAGTCAGAACTGCTCGATTCAGGTCGTCGCCGTTGATTGTGGCCTTTCCCTTGTGGCCATTGGCTGCGGACAAATATACGGCAAGCGGCTTTTGAAAATGCTCATCTGCATCGAATGGGTTTGGCCCTCTGAAGGTGGCCGTATAGCTATAAACTTTGTACGCCTCTGTGATTGCCTTGAGAAATCCATCGGGGTCTGGTATTGGCCTTACTTCAACTGTTATGTTATTTTCCGTAACACCATCAGTTAGCGATAGAAGTTCTTCTAACCTATTCGCTATGCCTTTTGTTGTTTGAGAAAGGTTCGGCTTTTTTGCAATTCCGATGAAGCCAATAGATGAGTCAAATACGCAGTGTGTGTACGGACTTTCCTCGGTTTCTTCTTCGATAAAGTTTCCGCTAGCCTCATCGAATTTCTCTATTGATGAAGTCGTTGTTCTCCCGATAGCAAAATATCCTCTTGCCTCGTTGAATAGTTGCACATTTCCAATGTGCCAGTGATATCCCACCCTTAACTCGGCTGACGGCTTTTGCAGCACGGCGGCGATGAGAAGCTCTTTGGGGGTTATTTTCTCATTGAAGAGTGATTTCTGGGCGGGTTTAACAAACTTGACTCTGAAAAGGCTATATTCAACTGTCTGCATCGAAGTAAATCCTATTTTTTATGCTGTCTAACGTTTGACATGAGAGGCGCTTGGAGGCCGCAGGCAGGAAAGCGTCCTCTCGATGAAAGGGTTAGACCTCACCCGCGCACTCTTTGCTAGTAACTGTTGCAAATAATCGTTCGGGACAGTTCTTTGATTAGCTCAATCTCCACGCGGAGGAACTCGATATTCTTCGGACTTGGAAGAAACGGGACAGCCTTTGATTCGTCAAAGTCCGGATTTGAGTGAACTATCGAACACCGCATGGCATAGATCCGCTTTGCCATAGAGTCAACAAACGACTGGTCAGAGTCAAACTTGATTGCGGATAGTTTCAGCGGCTTAGCGCAAGTGAGTGTGTGATCCTTGTTGAAGTGATCTTGGACTCCGATGCTCACGAGATGCTTTTGGATCGCGTCACACTGAGCAAACTCTCCGATAACTCGACCGATTTTTATCTTGTCGGTCGTGTTTCGTTCGGTCTCCAATTTGATGATGTTGACTGCATTGGAGATGTATTCAGCGGAGCGCAGATGAAAGTCTGGACTAAGAAGAAGTTGCTTCACCTTCCGAGAAACGACGCTGTACGCGCTCTTGTCCATGAAGTATTCGAGTACGTGGAAGTAGCAGATGTACTTAAATGGCAGATAGTCCACGCGCTCAGCAACGTGGAAGTACTCGATTAGCTCAGGAACATAAGGCTTGAAGAGCAACCTAAGCGGCTCTGTTGGTAGCGGGGGGCTTCGCCGCCGCGTGTATGCCTGGGAGTTCTTTAGGTTCTCAAGATTCGTCGTTTCAAACGCAAAGCCGTATGTGTACTCAAAGTCGAAGAGGACCGACCTAAGAATCTTGGCAGTGTCTGCTTCTAGCACCTGGGCGTTGGCGCTGGTTAGACCCTTTACCACGGCAATTGCGGAGGAGCTAGTCTGCAGAGCTCTAACGCCAACAAGATTCGACGCAATGAATCCAATTTGTGTCCGCTCTCGCCTGCTTGGAGCGAGGGCGACTGAGACGGTCGCTCCTTGGTATGCCAGTTCAATCGTTAGAGAGCCGTTGGCAGTTTTCGGTCGAAATATGGCGCGCGTAATCTTTGTGAGAACGACTTCGACATCGTTGCCAAAGCGGCCACCTAGAAAATCAGTGAACAGTGTTGGCCGGGAGCTGATCAGTTGATCAAGCTTTTCAAACTCATCGGACGAGTGAAGATTGAGCGTGAGATTGTCAAGTCCTGGGATGGATGTCACGTTGTACGTGACAACCTCTTTCTCATGTAGATTTCCTTCGTCGTCTTCGTCTGCCCACGTCTGCAGTTCTTCTTCAAGCTGGATCTTGGGATGCTTGGCTTGAAACTCGGATGCGAACTCTTCCACTATATGTGCCCCCCGATGGTCTTGTGATGTCTAACGTGATGTAGACCGAAAAACCCGGTAGATACATCCAGGCACAGTCGATACATTTTTTAAATGGAATGGCTGCAAGCCACTTGCAACTTGGCTCACTGACTCATGCTCTATGATTTCATACAGGCATAAATTTGCCATGAAACCCGATGTCCTTTCCTTGCAGCTCCCCCGCTTGCTCGATCAAGTGCGTGAGCGGGTTCGATGCATTCACTATAACCATAAAAGAAACAAAAAAATGCATATATTGGATTTTTTTTTAGGACATTTGTCGCATCGTGGATGCTGGACTGTTGGCACAGTTGCAGGGCCTATTGGCTGCCGTGCCTGAAAGAAGTGCTCGCTAAAATCGCTGGTTCTGACAAGCTGCCTCTCGTGCGTTTGTTTCATTGCCCTGCAGGATTTATTCGTGACCTACGCCAACGAGACCCGGCGCCGCCGGACTTTTGCCATCATCTCCCACCCCGACGCCGGCAAGACCACGCTGACGGAAAAGCTGCTGCTGTTCTCGGGCGCGATCCAGATCGCCGGCTCGGTCAAGGCGCGCAAGGCCTCGCGCCACGCCACGTCCGACTGGATGGAGATCGAAAAGCAGCGCGGCATTTCGGTGGCCTCGTCGGTCATGCAGATGCTCTACCGCGACCACGTCATCAACCTGCTCGACACCCCCGGCCACAAGGACTTCAGCGAAGACACCTACCGGGTGCTCACCGCGGTGGATTCGGCGCTCATGGTGATCGACGCCGCCAACGGTGTGGAAGCGCAGACCCGCCGCCTGATCGAGGTCTGCCGTCAGCGCGACACGCCCATCATCACCTTTGTGAACAAGATGGACCGCGAAGTGCGCGACCCGCTGGACATCCTGGATGAGGTCGAGCGCGAACTGGGCATGCCCTGCGTGCCCATGACCTGGCCCGTAGGCCAGGGCAAGAGCTTTGGCGGCATCGTCAACCTGCGCACCCAGGCCATGACGGTGTTCGAATCCGGCAGCGAGCGCCGCCCGCAAGACTTCGAGACCATCCCCCTGAGCGAACAGGCCAGGCTGGCCGAACGCTTTGGCAGCGAATGGCAAACGGCGATGGACAGCATGGAGCTGGCCACCGGCGCTTCGCCCACCTTTGACCACGAGGCCTTTCTGGCTGGCAAGCAGACCCCTGTGTTCTTTGGCTCCGGCGTGAACAACTTCGGTGTGATGGAAGTGCTGGACGCGCTGGTGGATCTGGCCCCCTCGCCGCGCCCGCGCAAAAGCTCTCTCATCGTCAACAAACAGCCGGTTGAAAAAGAAATCCAGCCCGAAGACGACGCCTTCTCTGGCGTGGTCTTCAAGGTGCAGGCGAACATGGACGCCAACCACCGAGACCGCATCGCCTTTGTGCGCATGGCGTCTGGCAAGTACACACCGGGCATGAAGCTCAAGGTGCAGCGCACCGGCAAGGAACTGCGCCCGACCAGCGTGGTGACCTTCCTGAGCCAGCGCCGCGAAGCGGTGGACGAGGCCTATGCGGGCGACATCATCGGCTTTACCACGCACGGCGGCGTGCAGCTGGGCGACACCATCACCGATGGCGCCAACCTGCAGTTCACCGGCCTGCCCTTCTTCGCCCCCGAACTCTTCATGACCGTGATCCTGAAGAACCCGCTGCGCACCAAACAGCTGCAGCAGGGTCTGGACCAGCTCGGCGAAGAAGGCGCGATCCAGGTCTTCAAACCCGAAATCGGCGGCCCCATGCTGCTGGGTGCCGTGGGGCAACTGCAGTTTGAAGTGGTGCAGCACCGCCTCAAAACCGAATACGACTGCGACGTGCGCCTGGAGAACTGCCAGTACACGGGTGCACGCTGGATCACGGCCGATACCCCGGCCGAGCTGCGCGAGTTCACCAACGCTTACCCACAGCGCCTGGCCCTCGACGCTGCAAGCACCTTGGCCTACCTGTGCACCAGCCCGTACGACGTGCGTCTGGCGCAGGAGCGCTTCCCCAAGATCCACTTCCACCCGCTGCGCGAGCACGCAGGCCTGGCGCTGGGCAGCGCGGGCTGACAAGCCCATCGTCAAAACGCATCATTTATGGCATCATTTGATGCGATTTTTGAAGCAAAGGCCTTGGATGCGAACCACACTCACACTCGATGACGAACTGCTGCTCAAGGCGCAACAAGTCAGCGGCCTGACCGAACGGGCTCAACTGATCCGTGAAGCCCTTTTGGCCTTGGTGCAACGCGAAAGCGCACGCCGCCTGGCCATGCTGGGTGGCACGGAGCCGCAATTGCAGGACATCCCCAGGCGCCCAGCCGAATCGGCATGATCCTGGTTGACACATCGGTCTGGGTTGACCACCTTCGTCACAACGTGCCAGAACTGGTCGCCACTTTGCAACAGTCTCAGGTCATGCATCACCCTTTTGTGTTGGGTGAACTGGCATGCGGCAATTTGAAGGCCAGGGCTCAGATTCTGACTCTGCTGGAATCGTTGCCTGCCGCCACCGTGGCCACAGATGCAGAAGTACGCGCATTCATCGACCAGCACAAGCTGATGGGCCGAGGCATCGGCTACATCGACGCTCACCTGTGCGCATCGGCACGACTCAGTGGCGTGCGACTGTGGACAAGGGACAAGCGGCTCCAGACGATTGCATCCGAACTGGGCTGGGCGCATCAAGAGGTCACGCACTGATGCAAGCGCTGAGCCAATGGCAGCCGCGTGGCATCGTCGGTGTCTTCACCGACATCGACGACACGCTCACCACCGAGGGCGCCATCACAGCCGATGCACTGCAAGCCCTGGCCGACCTGAAGGCAGCAGGTTTGCATGTCATCCCCATCACTGGCCGCCCTGTGGGCTGGAGCGAGCCTTTTGCCCAAAGCTGGCCAGTGGATGCCATCGTGGCCGAAAACGGCGCTGTGGCTTTGCTGCATGAAGATGGCCAAGCCTTGCGCAAGATCTACCAGCAAGATGCCGCCACCCGGACCAGCAACTTTGCACGCATGCAGCAAGTGCTGCAGCAGATCGAACGCGAAATACCGGGCGCCCAGCGATCGCAAGACAGCCCCGGCCGCGAAACCGACATCGCCATTGACCATAGCGAGTTCAGCCATCTGCCGCCTGCGGCCATCGACGCGGTTGTGCGCGCCATGCAGGCCGCTGGCATGACGGCCACCGTCAGCAGCATCCACATCAACGGCTGGTACGGACAGCACGACAAGCTCGCAGGCGCCCGCTGGATCGTGCGCGAGTTGTTCGGGCGAGACCTGGACGCCGAACTGCAGCGCTGGGTCTATGTGGGTGACTCGACCAATGACCAGGTGATGTTTGCGCACTTTGCAAACAGCGTGGGCGTGGCCAACATTCGGCGCTTTGAGGCACAGCTCACCCACCCACCACGGTTCATCACCCAGGGCGAGCGTGGTGCCGGGTTTGCCGAGGTGACGCGGCTGTTGACAGCCCCATGAAAAAGCCCCTGAAGTCCAGGACTTTCAGGGGCCGCCAACGCACCAGGAGCCCTGGCCTCAGGGCCCAAAAGCCCGTGCCAGCTCTTCGATCGATTCTTTCGGATCTTTGCCGGTCAGGGCATACAGACGCAGGCGCGAAATCAAGGAAACATAACGGGCCTGCATCAAGTCACGCGAAACCGTGGCCAACTGTTGCTCGACATTGAGAACGTCCAATGCCGTGCGCACCCCGGCCTGGCGTGAACGGGTGGTGGACACCAGCAACTGCTCGGCCGAGCGCACCGCCTGCTCCAACGCCAGCACCTTGAGCTCTCCCTCGGTCACGCCGCGGTATTCCTTGTGCACACGCAGGCCCAGATCACGGCGGGTGGCTTCCAGCGCTTCTTCGGCACGGGTTTTGTCGGCCACCGCCTGACGGACCTGGGAGTTCACATAGCCCCCCTGAAAAATGGGCACCACCAACTGCACGCTGGCCGAGGAGTTCACAAAACGCGAATTCAGGCGGGTCACGTTCTCATTGCCACTGTCAGACCACTGCAGCGCCCCTTCCAGTGTCGGGGCATGGCCGGACTGGGCCATGCGAATCGCTTTTTCTGCGGCATCCCGGCGGGCGGTCAAAGACCGCACTTCAGGGCTTTTGTCCATCGCCATGGACAGCCACTCCTCCAAGGGGGGCAACTGCTTGGGCAGACTGGCCATGCCCTGCAAGTTGAGCTGCGCCAGCGCATCCACAGGTTCGTTGACCAGGATTTCCAGCTGACGCCGGGTGTACTCGACGTTTTGACGGGCTTCCAATTCGGAAGCGACGGCCATATCCAGACGCGCCTGCGCATCGTCAATGTCGGTACGGGTGCCCGAGCCTGCCGCCAGCGCCTTGCGGGCCGCATCCACCATGGCGGTGTACTGCTGCTTCTGGGTCTGCACCAGACGCAGCTGGTCCTTGGTCAGCAAGGCCTCCATGTAGGCGCCTCCGACGCGCACGGCCAAATCTTGCAGGTCACGCTGGTGCGTCGCCTCGGCATCGGTCACCAGATGTTTGGCCTGTTCGTACTGAAAATAGCGCTGCAGATTGAACAAGGGTTGACGCAAGGAAACGGTCTTGCCAAAGCTGTAGTACTTGCTGTTGGTGGTGGTTTCCTGCCCCAGAAAATTGGGCGCCGTGGTGTCCAGGTTGTTGTTGTTGCGCCCCACGGAAGCCTGCACCGAAGGCAACAACTGTGAGCGGGCCTGCGGCAAGCGCTCCAAACCGACATCGCGCGCAGCGCGTGAGGCCCGGATGGTGGCATCCTGCTCCAGCGCCTTGTCATAGGCCTCCTGCAGCCCCATGCCACTGGCAGCGGTGCCCAGCACGGCCACGGCCAGTGCCAGACAGGTTTTGTGAAAGCGCACGTTCATCATTCTTCCTTCATCGAACCGGCCATGCGCTTGAGCAACGGATTGAGCAGGTAAGTCAACATGGATCGCTCACCCGTCTTGATCACCACCTCGGCCGGCATGCCCGGCTGCATCTGACGGTGGCCCAGCGACTTCATGCCTTCGGGTGTGACTTCCATGCGTGCCAGGTAATAGGCAATCTGCGGGTTTTGTGGATCGGTCAACAAATCACCCGACACCGACAACACCTTGCCCTCTACCACCAGCTGCGGCGAATGCGCAAAGGTGTTGAAGCGGATGTCCGCGGACAGGCCGGCATGCACCTTGTCAATCAGGTGCGGGGCAATGCGGGTTTCCATCAACAAAGTCTGCTCGTCAGGCACCACGTCCAGCAGTTTTTGCCCTGGCTGGACAACGGCCCCCACCGTCTGCACAGCCAGCCCCACGACTTGACCGGCCGAGGGTGAGCGGATTTCCACACGCTGCAGGTTGGCTTTTTCGGCCACGTATTTTTCGGCATCGGCCTGCACCTCACGCGCCACATCGGCCAGCATCGACTCCACCTCTTTGCGGTACTCTGCCTTGCGCGAGAGGCTACGCTGGGTCAGTTCGGCGATGCTGCGTTCTGCACGGGCAGCATTGCCATTGAGGTCGGCCATGGCAGCCTGGACATCAGCCGTCATGCGCTCAAGTTCCAGCTGGCGATTGCGGGGTGCGTAACCGTCTTTGACCAACTCTCGCATGCTGCCAAGCTCTTCCTTGAGCAAGCTCAGCTGCTGCTGACGCTGCACCAGCATCAGGCGCACTGCATCGCGCTGGGCTTTCACACCCTCCATCGCTTCTTGCAAACCCTGCAAATCAGACTGCAAGCCGCTGCGTCGGGTCTCAAACAATTGTTTTTGGTTGTTCACCTGCTGCGCCACATAGGGATCGGACGCCGCCATCTCCAGCACATCCTTGTCAAACACCACACGTGCGCCGCCCGACTGCTCGGCCTTGAGGCGGCTTTGCATGGCACTCAGGCCCAGGTAGCGCTGGCGAATCGACTCGTAATTGGCCTTGGTCACCGCCTCGTCCAGACGCATCAGCACCTGCCCCTCCTTGACGACCTCACCCTCGCGCACCAGCACTTCTTTGACAATGCCCCCCGTCAGGTGCTGCACCGTCTTGCGCTTGGTGTCGATGGTCACCATGCCCTGTGTCGGCACGCCTTCATCGAGCGGCGCCAGCGCGGCCCACAGCAGGAAGCCCCCAAAGCCAATGCCCAGTGCCCACAGCGCCTTGCGTGCAATACCGGCCGTATCGGCTGAAACCCGCAGCACATCCTCGTCACCCTGGCGTTTGACCAGTGCATCTTCGACCGCAGGCTTGGCCTGCACAGACATTTTTTGATTCGACATCATCAACCCCAATCCAGAATGTGTTTTGCTGATCTGCGACCATCAAGCCGCAGGCAGTGCTGCGACGCCCGCAGCACCGGTTTCTTTTTGTTTCTGCAAAGCGGCCAGCACGCCATCGCGCGGGCCACTGGCCACCAGACGCCCATCCTGCAGGATCACCAGGCGGTCAGCCACCTGGATCACACCTGGACGGTGGCTGATCAACACCACCGTTCGGCCCTGGCTGCGCAGCAGCTGCACGGCACGCATCAGAGCGGACTCGCCTTCATCGTCCAGATTGGCGTTGGGTTCGTCCAGCACCACCAGCATCGGCTTGCCATAAAGCGCGCGGGCCAGACCAATGCGCTGGCGCTGCCCGCCCGACAGGAAAGAGCCCCCCTGACCCACACGGGTGTCGTAGCCATTGGCGAAGCGCAGGATCATCTGGTGCAGCCCAGCCGCCTGTGCCGCTTCGATCACCTTTTCCGAATCGACCTGGCCGATGCGGGCGATGTTCTCGGCAATCGTGCCGTCAAACAGTTCGATGTCTTGCGGCAGGTACCCCAGATGGGCGCCCAGGCTCTCGCGAGTCCACTGCTCTATGGGTTGTTCGTCCAGCAAAATGCGCCCCTCGTGGCCCGGCCAGATGCCCAGCATCGAACGCGCCAAAGTCGATTTGCCCGAGCCCGAGGGGCCCAGCACCACGGTCACCGTGCCCGGCAGGGCGACAAAGCTCACGCCATCGAGCACGGGTTTTTCGCGGCCAGCCACACGCACCACCAGGTCCTGCACCTGCAGTTGACCCAGCGGGGGCTGGGCCATGGTTTTTTCACGCCCTGTGGGCTCAAAGGCCAGCAGGTCGCGCAGACGCTCGAACGCTTCCTTGCTCGACAAAAACTGCGGCCAGGTGGCCACCAGCAAGTCGATCGGGGCCAGCGCACGCCCCATCATCACGTTGGCGGCGATCATGGCGCCGGGGCTGAGTTCGCCACGGATCACCAGCCATGCACCGACCCCCAGGCTCATCGACTGCTGGGCATAACGCACAAACTTGCTCACCGCCGCCACCTTGCCGCTGTGCTGCTGGGCCTGGCCCGACAACAGCATGGCCCGGTGCTGCTTGGTCAGCCAGCGCCCATACAGGCTGCCCAGCATGCCCATGGCGCTGAGCACCTCCACATTGCGCAGCTTGGACTGCAGGAAGTTTTGCGCCTCGGACTGGGCTTGCCCCGCCTGCGACTGGGCCTGCTTGCTGATGCGGTGCCCCATCAGGGCGATACCGCCTTGCACCAAGGCAAACGCAATGGCCACCACACCCAGCCAAGGGTGAAGCAAGAACAGCACGCCCAGGTAAATGGGAATCCAGGGCATGTCAAAGAAGGCGAACACGCCATTGCCGGTCATGAACTGGCGCAGCACCGTCAGATCGGTGAAGGCCTTGGCCGGTGAGGTGTCTGCTGGATTGAGGTAGGACAGGAAGCTGGCCTTGAACACGCGCTGGCTGAGCACCTGATCGAGCCGCACGCCCGTGCGCACCAGCAAAATCGAACGGGCCCACTCGGCAAACGCCATCACGCCAAACAGGAACAGCGTCATCAGTGACAACACCACCAGCGTGGTCAGGCTCTGGCTGAGCATGACGCGGTCAAACACTTGCAGCATGTACAGCGTGGGGGTGAGCATCAGCAGGTTCACCACCATGCTGAACACCCCCACCACCATGAACTCACGGCGGAACGACCACAACACCGCCGACAAGCCGGTGCGCGGCGCAGTCTCATTGGTTTTCATCATTGCTTTCATGGATCAGGCCCCCTGTGCCGAAGCCGCAGCGCCCTCGGACGCCGCCTGCACAGCGGGTGCAGCAGCAGGCATGAGTTTTTGCAGCACCTCGGCCGTCGGGCCGTACAGCTGCTGGGTGCCGTCGCGCAGCACCAGCAGACGGTCGGTGACCGACAAGACATTGGTGCGGTGCGTGATCACCACAAACGTGGTTCCCCGCGATTTGAGCACCCCGATGGCCTGCAGCAACGCGGCGTCACCTGCTTCATCCAGGCTGGAGTTGGGCTCGTCCAACACCACAAACACCGGGTTACCGTACAAAGCGCGCGCCAAGGCGACGCGCTGGCGCTGCCCGCCCGACAGCAGACCGCCGTCGCGACCCACAGGCGTTGCGTAGCCCTGGGGCAAAGCCAGAATGAATTCGTGCAGGCCCACCAGGCGCGCCACCTCTTCGATGCGGGCCATGTCCAGCTCACCAAAACGGGCGATGTTTTCGGCCAATGTGCCCTCGATCAGTTCCACGCCTTGCGGCAAGTAACCCAGGTAGGGCCCCAGCTCTTCCTTGTTCCAGATGTGCACATCGACACCGTCCAGCCGCACCTTGCCGGCCAGCGGATGCCAGATGCCCATCAACAGGCGTGCCAGAGAGGTTTTGCCCGAAGCCGACGGCCCCACCACACCCAGCACACAGCCCGGGGGCAAGCCGAACTGCACCCCGCGCAAGATCGGCTGCGTCTGGCCAGGCGCGGTGGCGGTCAGGCCCTCCACAATCAACTCGCCCTTGGGGGCGGGCAGCGGCATGTTCTGGGGGCGTGCAGGCACTTGCTCCAGCATGGTCTCCAGCCGCGACCAGGCGGCCGACACGCTCACCAGCGCACCCCATTGCTGCACCACCTGCGTCAACGGCGAAAGCAGGCGCCCAGCCAGCACCGAGCTGATGATCATCATGGCCGAGCCACCATGGAGGCTGTTTTCGAGCAAGAGCCAGGCCCCCATGCCCAGCAACACCGAGCCCATCAACTGCTGCAAAAGCTTGGACACGGCGTTCAGGCTACCTGCTGCCTCGGACGCCCGCGCCTGGAACGACAGGAAAGCACTCTGCTTTTTTTGCCACTGTGCCATCACGGCGGGCATCATGCCCATCGACTCCATGACCTGCGTGTTGCGCAGTGACGCTTCGGCATAGACCTGCGCCTCTTGCGAGCGGCGCTGCGCCTCCAGCAAGGGCTTGCGCGAAGCGCGTTGGATCAGCCAGGCCACAAACGTCTGCATGACCGCCCCCAGCAGCGCTGCCCAGCCCAGCAGTGGGTTGATCATGAACACCAGCACCACAGAGATCATGGCCACCGGCACTTCAAACATGGCACTGAGCGCCGGGTTGTTGAAAAACTCGCGCACCGTGCGGAAATCGTTTTGCACCAGCATCGCATTGCCCATCTGCTTTTTCAGCAAGCCGTCAAACATGGCGTTGTAGATGCGGTCAGCCAATTTGAGCTCGAACTGCACACCCAGACCCCACAACATCTGCGAGCGGATCTTCTCCAGAACCTCCATCACGGCATAGGCACCAAAAGCCACCAAGGTGAGCATCATGAGCGTCGTCACACTGCGGCTGTTGACCACCCGGTCGTACACCTCCAGCATGTACACCGTGGACGTAAAACCCAGCAAACCCACCACGCAACTGATGCCAATGGCCCACAGCCAAATCGGCCTGAACGCCATCAGCGCCAAGCGCAATTCGGACATTGAAGAATCGGGTTTCATGAAACGACCTCTACAGAAACATATTCGGGAATCGACGCAGATACGTCAGCGTCTGTGACCTGCGCCTCGCCCACCTCATCGGCTTGAGCAGGCTGGTCTGGAGAGTCCAGGTAAAACGACAGCTCGAAGGTGTGGTCCAACCGCTCGTTGAGCACCACTTCGCGCAGCTTGGCTTCATTGAACAGGGCCAGCTTGTCGGCCTCCAGCGCCAACTCAAAACGCATGCGTCCGTCCATGGTGTAGAGCGACAACTGCCCCGGCTTGATGCTCATGGTGTGGCGGTCAAAGTACACCGGGCAACTGTCGGCAAACTTGAGCAAGGGCAAAGGCTGGCCCTGGCGGCGTGCCAGGTTGTACGGGCTTTCGGGGTGCTGGTAAATCAGGCGCGCCATCTTGGAGACGGCATAAATGGCGTTGCACACCATCTGCGAACCCAGCTCGGGAAAGCGCTCGCGCAGGCTGCGGTAGTGCAGGTGGTGCAAAGCCACCCGGTTCCAGACCCGTGACTGCTGCACCTGGGGCGCCAGCGCATTGCACACCTGCGCAAACACCGCCCGCAGCTCGCACAAGCGTGCGCGCTGCTCGGGGCTGGTGTTGAGGGGAACGCGGATCAAAAAGTTCATATAGGACGAGATTATAAACACGTCCTATATGAACTTTCAATGCCACAAAAAAGCCCCGGCGTTGGTCGGGGCTGGACTCAAATTACACCATTTCTGTTCAATACACGTTGCACGATGGATAGCTGACATCAATGCGGTTCGGGTAAGCAAATCCTCGCCCCGTTCCTACATCAATGGCCGCACCCACCACACCACCTGCCAGCAAATTGCCAGCCATGGCGTTTTGCAACACGGCCTGCGCATGGACCGTATGCTGCTCGACCATCACCGATTTGCATGTGACTTTCAGGACGTACATGTCCTTGGTCACCGCAATGTCATTGGGCGCACGAAAAGCCCATCGACCACGGGAATTCTCGGCCACGCAATTGGCCGGTACGCTGCGCTCCAGGCACATCGCCCGCACAGAAACCACTTGCGCTTTGTCATTGAGCACACTGGCACAGCCACCCAGCAAGCCAACAAGGCACAAAGTCGTGGTTAATCTGTACATGTGGCACTTCCCATATTCAAACCGGTATGACGTCTGTATCGGACAAACAAGCCAAACCTTGAGAAACCTCCCCAAAACCAGCAGCCGTCAGCGGCTGGCCACAGGGCACTTCAGATCATCGTCCCAGGCGATCGTCTGGCGCCGGGGCTCACAGCCTGGGCCGCCCGGCTCGCACTGCCCCCCAGCCTCCCGAAACTCCAGCCGCAGCTCGATGCGGCGGCTTTTTTCAGGCTGGTTGAGGATGGCCGAGTTGAACGACGACCCGCCCACCAAAAACAGCTCACGCACCGCCTGGCGGTCTTCACGCGACATGGCATCGGCTGCCGAAGCGTCCAGCAGCACACACAACATGCGCTGCGAACGCTCCAGACTCAGGTTGAGGTTGTACAGGTACGAGCCCTCGGGGCTGGCATAGCCCTCGACCACAAAGCGCTTGAGCCAGGTCTGGCAAGCGGGCGTGCGCGCCAGGCTGAGCACCTGCGGCACAAAGGCCCGCAGAAAACGGGCCCGTTCGGCTGACAAGGTGTTGTCGCCCTTGCCAAACTCGGCCAGCGGCCCAAAGTCCAGCGTCTGCCCGCGCAGCCGCACCCCGGCGTATTCGGGCCGTTGCGTCATGGCCTGCAAATCGGCCAGACAGGTCTGGATGGCTTGGTGGCGCCCCTTGCGGGCATCGTCGAGTTGGCGCAGGCCCTGTGTCATGCCCAGCAATGCCACGGCCATGGCCACCAAAAACAGCACCATCAGCGCCGTCATCAGGTCAGAAAACGAAATCCAGAACGGTTTTTCGGCCTCGTCCTGCCGGGGCTTGCGGCGGGGGGTGTGCAGCAGCATGGTGCGTCAGGGTTTGGCGCTGCGCTGCTGGCGCAGTTCGGCCAGCAGCTTGAACGACAAGGCCGTTTGCATCTCGGCCGCCTGGGTCAGGCGTTCGATCTGCTCGGTGCCACCGCGCGGCCAGAAAATGCTGTCCAGCGCATGCTGCAGTTGTTCGGCTTGCCGGTAGCGGGCGCTGAGCAAGGCCTTCTCGACCCAGGTGAACAGCATGGCCAGGGCAATGGCCACTGCCGAGACCTGAAACGCCTGCCCCACCGTCTGCACCAGCGCACTCAGCTGCGCCTGCACCTGCTCGGGGTCGGTCACGTCAAACTGCAGCAGCGCCAGAATCAGGCCCACAAAGGTGCCCAAAATGCCCAGCCCCGTCAGGATGCCCGGCACATGCCGGAAAAAGTCAGCGCGCAGCGGCGAATCCACCACCAGCTGCTCGCCAAAAAAATGCTCGGCCGGTGAGGTGGCCTGCCAGGCCCGCGCCACCGACTGCGTGCCCGACTCCAGCCGCCCCAACACTTCCAGGGCCTGGTTGTATTCGGCCCACAGCCGGGCCATGTCGGCGTCTTTTTCAATCAGTCGCTCAATGGCGGCCAGGTCCATGTGCTGCAGGCCCGCACTGGCATTGACGCCCGAGAAAAACCTTTTGGACAGGCGGTTGGCATTGGCCCGTGCCAGCCCCAGCGCACCGTCGTCGGGTGCGGCCGTGACCAGCTGCAGCGTGCGTGCATAGCGCGCCCACAAAGGTGCCAGGCTGCCCGACAGGGCGCCATCGCGCTCTAGCCCTTCTTTGGCCGCGACCGAGTCCTGGCTTTGCAGGGCGTCCAAATAAGCAATGGCCTGCGCCAGCACACGCCGCAAGCGCCATGCCGGCAACACAAACTGCCGCAGGTAAATGAACACAATGGCGGCGATGAGCGCCCCCACCACCCAAAGGTGCGCGTGCGAGAAAGCTGAAAAAATCTGCATGGGGCTATTGTGCTGGCAAAAACAGCGCCCCCAGCGGCATCAGTAAGCCACCAGCAGCACCGCCTGTCCGCTCAGCGCCAGATCGGGCACGCCCACCACCGTCACCGTGGTGGCCTGCGCGTCCCCCGCGTGCAGCCAGGCACCGGCCTCCAGCGGTTGCCAGCCCATGGACTCGGCCTCGATCTCGCGCAGTTCGCGCCAAAAGTCGGCTTCAATGTCAGAGGGCGTCAGGTGAGCGTTCATTTGATTTGCGTGACCGAAGTCACTGTCACGTCAGACAGCGGCACATCTGAAAAGCCGCTGACACTGCCAGTAGGCTGCAAGGCAATGGCGTCGACCACGTCCATGCCACTGATCACTTTGCCAAACACGGCATACCCCGGACTGGACGCACTGACGTAGTCAAGAGAGGTGTTGTCCACCAGGTTGATGAAGAATTCGGACGTCGCCGAATTCGGGTCGCTGGTGCGGGCCATGGCCACTGTGCCCCGCAAGTTGGACAGCCCGTTGTTGCTCTCCAAGGCAATGGCCGCCGTCTGCCCTGCCTTTTTGACCATGCCTGTGGTGTACCCGCCACCCTGAATCACAAAGCCTTGGATCACACGGTGGATCAGCGTGTCCTTGTAGAAGCCTTGCTTCACGTAAGCCAGAAAATTGTCCACCGTGACCGGTGCAGCCGCGGGGTCCAGCTCCAGGGTCACACTGCTTTGACCATTGGCCAACACCACCTGAGGCTTGGGTACCGTAAGCGATGTTTGATAAAGCACCCGTCCCTCGGCCGACTTGATGGTGAGCGGCAAAGCCCCCACCGCCGTCACGTTGCAGGTCAGCACAGCCAGTGTGGTGGAACTGCCGGTACTGGAAAACGCAGGCGATGTGCACCCCGGCCCGAGGTCAGCCACCATGGTGCTGCGCAGATCGTTGCCACCGACATAAATGCTGGCCGTGCGGCCATATTGCAGGGTCTGCACCTGCACACCGGTCACCACGGGTGAAAAACCTGAACCGCCACAAGCCGACAACAGCCCCAGCACGCCCGACAGCACCAAGGCGGCGCCCCAACGCGAATCAAAACACATCAATTTGCATCCCTTTCTCATGCCCACCCATCGTCGTTGACGATGGTCCGCATGGCCGTGAGCATAACCACCCCCGGGCCAAAGCTGCCGCCCACGGGGTTGGTCACATCCAGGTAAAAGGTTTCATCGGGCTCTGGCGTGACGTCGCCCATGACTTCGATCGGAATCACCGCCTGGTTTTCGTTGGGGTACAGCACCAACTTGCCTTGGGCAGCCAAGTAATCGCGTCCGGCTTGCGCCGTGCCGTCACGGGTGGTGTAGTCCACGCTCAGCCACTGGTTGGGGTCACTGCGCACCCCCGTGAACTGCAGCAAGAAATAAGCGTAGCTGGTGCCGCTGCTACCCTCAGGCACCGCTTTTTGCACGTCAGCGGGCTTGGTGGGTGCATTGGGGTATTGGGCGCGCAGACTCTGGTCAATCCACTGCTGGTAATAACTCACCCTTTGCCAGGCGGCCATTTCGCCATAGCTGCTGTTGCCGGTGTTATCCACGTCGGGGTGAGTCGCCCCCACACTCAGGCTGGTGACATAGCCAGCGACACCGGCCACCTGCCCGTTGATGAACGCCGGGCCGCCACTGTCACCAGGGGCGATCAAGCCTTCGTTGGCGCCCAGCCCCAGCCCATTCAGCGATGCCAGCTGACCCAACGCGTCATTGACCGATTTGCCATTGTCAAAGTCGGCCATCAGCTGCGAGCCTGCCAAGGGTGTCCAGCCCATCCCTGACCCCAAGGCGCTCTTGAGTGTGGTCGCATCGGCATCAAAGGTGTTTTGCGCCTTCAGTCGCCATGTCGGGTCACTCTGTCCGGTTGACCCGGTGCTGCCCGAGCCCACCTGGCCGTAACCCACCATGGTGAAGGTCTGCCCAATTTCGTCGCTGCCACGGTACAGGCTATAGCGGTCTGCACTGACCGGTGCGCGGCCATTGAGCCAGACGATGGCCAGATCGTTGTTGTCATTGACCAAGTCAAAGGCTGGATGGATCGTGACTTTGCTGCTGCCCAGCGTCTGCGTTCCGGTGCTGGTGTCAAACGTGATGCTGGCGCTGGTCACACCGTGGCTGAACAGGTGCGCCGCCGTCAGCAGCGCCTGCCCGTCGTACAGCAGCTCACCCGTACCGAAGTAGCCCCCGACAGAAATCCGAACCACCCCATCGAACCCCTGCCCTGCATAGGCCCTGTTGCGGCTATCGGTATATGAAGTGACTGTGGTGACCATCTGACATCAAAACTGCTGTGCAAGATTTTAATGATCAGGTCTCGCCTGCCAGCGTGATGCGGACATCCGGTCCAAAGTGCACAACCAGGTCAGATCCGATGGCTTCGATGCTGGTCACGCCATATTCCAAGCAAAGCTGTCTGCGGCCTTGCTGAGCACTACACAACCAGCGCCTGCAGATGCTGCGCCGACAGTGGCGTGATCACCTCAACCGCAGAAAACAGCCGCTCACGGCTGAGGTGTGCATAGCGGCTGGTGGTGCGGATGTCGGCGTGGCCCAGCAGCTCCTGCACCTCGTACAGGCTGCGCCCGGCATTGACCAGAAAGCTGGCAAAGCTGTGGCGCAGATCGTGAACACGCAGTTCCGGCAGACCCGCGAGCTTGCGTGCCGTGTCCCAGCTGTAATAGAAGGACACAAAAGGCAAACCCGTCAGCGCGTTCGGAAACACATGCTCCAGCCCCTGCAAATCAGGACGCGAAGCTGACCAGGCCCGCAAAGACTGCAGCATCTGCAGCGCCCCACTGGACAGAGGAATGTGACGCACCTTGCCCGACTTGGTCCGCGGAATTCGCCATGACTTCTGCGCCCAGTCAACATCCTCCCAGCGGGCGTCTAGCACCTCGCGCTTGCGGGCACCGGTGTAGAGCAAAAACATCACAATGTAGAACAGCATCTCGTTGTCGCTCTGGCGCACACACTGCATCAAGCGGGTCACCTGCTCCTCGCTCAAAAAACGCTCGATCTTGTTGTCGTTGCGCTGACTTCGGATCTCCAGCACCGGGTTGGTGGCAATGCCTGGCAGCTTCCAGCGCAACGCCAGCGTGTAACCGTAGCGCAAAAGCACCAGCGCACGGTTGCAGGTGCCCGGCGCATAACCTCGCTCTTTCATCTGCTCAACAAAACGCGCCAGATCGGGCGGCAGCACCGCCCCCATGAGCCGCCCACCCAGTTGCGGCACGATGTGGTTGCGGATCATCGAATCGTCCGTCCCCCAGCTGCGCTTGTAGCTCTTCACATAAGGCAGGTAATGCTCTGTGAAGAAATGCGCCACGCTCATGCTCTGCGGTGCGTCTATGCTGGACACATGGATCGCATTTGAAGTTGGCGCCAACCACGCCGGAGCAGGGCTGGCCTGCGCCCTCAGCAACACACCCCGCACCGCCTCTTGGGCCTGCGCCAACGACATGCCATTGGCGTCCCCCAGAGTCAACACCTTGAGCTTGCCGTCGGTACGCTGACGCAAGCGGTAACTCTTGCGGCCACTGGCCAGCACGTCCACATACAGGCCAGGCGTGGCAATGTCGAAATATTCGGTATGCGCGCATCCACTGGTCACCGCCAAGCTGGCCACCAGATCGTCCGACAAAGTCAGGCGGGGCATGCAAGACCCCTCCCATTTTCAAAAACAATATTGTTGTATATTGTTGAAAGTTGGATATCGCTTAACGACAGATGTTTGTCGTTAATGTGTCGTTGGGCCATTTGCCCGCCCTCCCATATATTGAAGGGCCAATATCCTATTGGTGTTCACGTCTTTCTGCAAATCGCACCAAACAGGTGCAAAAAGACAACTCCGCCCCAAGGACTTGCGCAGACCAATAGTCCAACGACGGCCCTTAGTCCGCGCCACTCGCAAGATGCTGCTGCAGCACATCGGCCACCACATTGGCCGCCTCGACCATGGCGCCCTGAGACAGGTGGGCGTAGCGCATGGTCACCTTCGGGTCCTGGTGGCCCAGCAGGCGTTGCACCTCGTACAAGCTACGGCCCGCATTGACCAGAAAACTGGCATAGCTGTGCCGCAGATCGTGCAGGCGCAAGTCTGCCAGGCCCACCTTGCGCCGAATGCTGTCCCAGGCCGTAAAAATCGAGACCGGCGGCTTGCGGGTACGGGGATTGAAGAACAGATAAGGCACGTCCGGCTCTCTGGGCAAAGTGCGGATCAACTCGAGCGCTGCATGCGACAGCGCAATCGGGCGCGGCCGCTTGGACTTGGAACGTTCCGGCGGCACCCACAGCACGGCGTGCTCCAGGTCCACCTCACTCCAGCGCGCATCCAGCACCTCGCGCTTGCGGGCACCCGTATACAGCAGCAGCCGAATCACCTGCCCCACCATGGTGTTGCGGTTGCCGTCCAACTCGTTGAACAGCGCCTGCAGTTCTGGCGGGCGCAGATAGCGCTCGCGCAATTGCAACTGAAACATCTCTACCCCCTTGCACGGGTTGGAATGCGGCGGCAACACCTCAAAGCGGATTGCGCAATTGAACACATGGTTGAGCATGACCAACATCCGGTTGCAAGTGGCTGGTGAATAGCCCTGCGCGTGCAGGGTCTGGTGAAAGCGGCGCACATCACCCGCCGTGATGCGGCTAAGCCGCACACCACCAAATTCGGGACATACATGTTTGTGCAACATGCCCATGTCCACCTGCCAGCAGCGCTTACGCGAAGCCACATACGGCCCGTAGTACTTCGCCAAAAAAAGGTCCAACGTAGGCACATCTTGGTAGCGGTAAAGCTCGCGCTTGGGGTCACCGCCAGCGTCCAGCAACTGGCGCAGCTTTTGAGCTTGCGCCCGCGCCACCGCCAGCGCCTCCTTACCCAAATGGCCAATGCGGCACAGCCTGACCTTGCCCCCCGCATCGGTGTAGCGAAAGTAATAGGTACCGCTGCCCGATGCCCGATGCTCGAGCACAAAGCCGACCAGTTCGGTGTCAAAGTAAGTTACCCCCCCTCGGGCAGGCACCTGAGCACCCAGACCAGAAACAAAGTCCAAAGTCAGCAAAACCTTAGGCATAGCACCGACCCCCATCCAATAAAAGTAGGAAACAGATAGGTGCCCGCAAGACTACCGGGCACAGCGTCAGAGGCGAAACAACGAACGCGATGAAAGTCTGGAAATCTTTTTGTATGTAATTTATATGTAAATCATAACACTTACTAGAAAATTTATTTTTTTCAGCAAGTTAGGCAAGTCATCTTAGTAGGCTCACTACTAGTCTGGGTAATTCAACCCGAACCAACCGCATCGAATCAAAGCCCGTATTCGCTTGAGAGCCCTCCCGTAGGACTCTCCGGCGAGTACTGGCTTTTCGCCTGGCTCGTACTCGGTTTCTTTGCAAAGAAATCTTTTTTACCAACCTTCTTATAAGGAAAGAAAAATGGCACTGTTCCCCACTAATGCTGCACAAGTGCAAGCTTTTGCCGGCGCCCTGTACGGCGTACAAGTCGGCTCCGCCACCATGACGCAAGTCAACAGCGACATCGCTGCCGCTGGTGGTCTGACCAACGCCCTGAACGCCTACTACACCGCCAGCTTTGGTAACTTGGCTACCGCTACCGTTGCTGCCAGCCTGGTTGCCAACATCGGCATCTCTGCCGCCAACGCCGCCGAGGCCACAGCCTACGTAACAGGCGTGCTGAATGGCACCGCAGCCAACGCCCGTGGCGCTGCCATCATGAACATCCTGAACCTGCTGTCCAGCCTGACTGCTGACGCCAACTTCGGCGCTGACGCTGCTGCTTGGAACGCCAAGGTCGAAGCAGCTGTTGCTTACACTGGTGCTACAAACGTGGCAATCGGCTCCACAGTCTCCACAGGTACAGCCTTCACGCTGACCACTGGTGTGGATGTCTATACCGGCAGTGCAAGCAACGACGCATTCAACGGCACAACAGGCACAACAACCCTCAATGCTCTGGATAATCTGGATGGCGGCAACGGTACTGACACGCTCACGTACATCCAGACTGGCTCTATCAGCATTTCGGCTGCAACCAAAGTGGTGAATGTTGAACAAGCCAACTTGACTTCCGGTGCAGACGTCACTGTCGACGCTGCCGCCTGGACAGGCCTCGAAAGCCTGACGACCACATCAGTGGGCGGCGCTGATCTGAGCGTTGTGGGTACTGCAAACGTTACTGTGCTCGAGTCCAACTTGGCAGCTGCTACAGTGAACGTGGATGGTGCACAGAATGTCACTGTTGATGCATCTAAAGTGACGACTGGCGATTTCACCGTTGGTACCAACACAGCCGTGACCGGTAACGTGAACGTTGCCTCCGCATTGATTGCTGGTGCTGGTGCTGGCGCCATTACAGTTGTTGGTGGTACAACCGTTACCGTTGCCCAAAGCTTGAAGGCTGGTACAACCAACACCACGGGTGCAGTGGATGTGACCAACGATGGCGCGCTGACCAGCGTGACTGCAACTGCCACCAAGGGCACTGGCGCCACCATCACCTACAACACTGTCGCAGTCAACGGTATAGGCTCTGCTACTGATGCCGATACCATCACCAGCATTAGCGCAACGGGTTACACCACATTTACAACAGCCAACACCAACAGCTTGGCTACGCTGAGTCTGGCTACTGGTTCTGGCAACATCACCATCGACAACGGTGATGCAGGCGCTGAAACTACTGCTTTGGCGCTGACAGTGAATGGCTTGACCGGCGGCACACTGGACGATGACGATATTTACACGACCATCAATGTCACTTCTACAGGTACGGCTTCGACAGTGGCTAACATCACTGACACAGCACTGACCACTCTGACCTTGGCTGGCGACAAGAAATTGACCTTGACATCTATTGCAGGCGCAACTGCATTGGAATCTGTTAACGCCTCTGCAGCCACTGGTGGCATGACAATTTCTTCAGCTTTGCTCACCACTACCGCCTATACAGGTGGCTCCGGTGTTGACACAATCATCCTGGGTGCGACGACTCAAGCCATCTCAACAGGTTCTGGCGATGACGTGGTGGCTCTGTCTACTGGAACCACAGCACTGGGCACTGGCGGCTCCATCGATGCTGGTGAAGGTACTGCTGACGTGCTGTCCTTTGCTGATGCTGACGACGCTACTACTGCTTCTTCTGGCACCGTCTTCGAAACCAAAATTTCTAACTTCGAAGTGGTGAATCTGGCTGGTGCTGCAGGCGCTGGTGTGACCGTTAACGCTGCAAACCTGGATGAGATCTCCAAGGTGAACGTGGCCGTCGACCTGGGTCAAACCCTGGCAGTGAGTAACGTTGCTTCTGGCGGCACGGTGAGCTATCAAGCGGCACAAACTGCTGCTTCCACCATCACCGTTCTGAACGCTGCTGCGGGTACGGCCGATTCGTTCAATGTGGGCATCACATCTGCTGCTGCGCGCAACGTCAACACACTGACAATCAGCAACGTTGAAACAGTTAACTTCGCTACAGACGACACAGCAACCACCACCACAGGTATTGAGCACACAGCCAGCCTGAGTGCCGCTGCTGCGACAACTGTAACTGTTGCTGGCGATGCAGGTTTGACACTGACCTTCACTGGCACAGCACTGACAACTTTCGACGCCTCTGGCGTGACCGACGGTGATGTGACTTGGACGGCTGGTGCCTTGGCCGCATCTGCTAGTGTCAAAGGTGGTGCTACAAGCGACGCTAACGTGATCGTGTTGTCGGCTGCTCTGGACGACATCACCTACGTGGGTGGTTCAGGTACCGACACCATCACCATGAACCATGCTACCAACCACGATGCCACCGCCAACAGCTTCACGCTGGGCAATGGCGCCAACACGCTGACGGCTGGTAACAACGACGGTGGCAACACGGTCACGGGTGGTACGGGCGTTGACACCATCACCCTGGGTAATGGCGACAACACCGTTTCTACCAGCTCTGGCAACGATGCAATCACTGTTGGCTCTGGTGCCAACACGATTGATGCTGGCACTGGCAACGACACAGTGACAGTGGGCGCAGGTTTGAACACGGTCGATGTTGGCACAGGCACCGACTCTGTCGTGTTGTCTGGTCGCAGCATCAACGGCAATACCTACACCTCGATCTCAGGCATGTCGGCGGGTGATTCCATTGATCTTTCGGCCTTGACCACTGTCGCCAGTACCAACGGCGTGTTGGGCGCCAAAATCACCTTGGCTGACACCGCCGCTTTCGCTGATTACCTTAGCGCAAGCGCTGCTGGCATCATTGCAGATGCTGCTGCTTCTGTAGTCAAGTGGTTCCAGTTCTCTGGCAACACCTATATTGTTGTTGACGATACGTGGGCGGCCAACACCCCTGACGACACCAACGGCTTCGAAAATGGCGTTGATAGCGTTGTCAAGCTGAATGGTTTGATTGATCTGTCTACTTCGACAATTGCAAGCGATGTTCTGACATTGGTCTAACCTCCCTTAACGGAGACCTCCTTGCAACGCAAGTTGCAAGAAACTTAGGTGAAAACCTTCCAACCCCATCCCTCACAAGGGGGTGGGGTTTTTTATTGCCTGTGAAGCCTCCTCGAATTCCTGAACCAGTCAGAAGTAGAGGTTGGGGAATTGTTTCACACGGTACTCAACCGGCAGGATGCGGCCCAACGACTCATGGGGCCGCTGGTGGTTGTAGCGGTGCAGCCAGTCCTCGGTCATTTGCCTGACTTCGTGCAGCGAATCGAAGACGTAGCAGTCCAGCACCTCGGTTCGGTAGGTCTT
>JACCEE011595413.1_pt1 | contig 24650 bp, 20 predicted proteins | sample 7449931 | NCBI WGS metagenome assembly JACCEE01 (sample SAMN15323457, study PRJNA562643) | freshwater metagenome | isolation source: river surface water | place: USA:Blue River Watershed | collected 2017-08-19 | reverse complement strand
TTTTCAAAAAATCGTAGGTTTCCAAAGGGCAACGCCCTTGGTCGCTTTCCGCAGAAAGCGAAATCCTTATGCTTTAAGAGCTTTTTTGCTTCTTTTTGCGATAGAAAAAGAAGCGGAGTTTGAGGCGGAGCCGCATAAATTGCCTCAGCAATTTGCTAACGAAAAATTATTGAAAATTTCTTAACAATAAAATTATTAAAAAACCTGTTGCTAAAAAGCAACAGGTTTTATTTTTATATTTGAACTGAATAGTTTGGTGCCTCTTTTGTAATATAAATATCATGAGGATGACTTTCTTTAAGTCCTGCACCTGTTATTTTTATAAATTTAGCTTCTCTATGTAGTGTTTCTATATCTATACAACCACAGTATCCCATACCTGAACGTATACCTCCTGCAAGTTGATAAATAGTATCACATAAACCACCTTTATAAGGAACACGACCTTCAACGCCTTCTGGAACTAATTTTTTTGTATCACTTCCATCTTGGAAGTATCTGTCTTTAGAACCACATGCCATAGCACCTATACTTCCCATTCCTCTGTATACTTTAAAAGAACGTCCTTGGAAAATTTCCATGTCACCAGGTGCCTCAGCACATCCAGCTAGTAAAGAACCAAGCATAACTACATTTGCACCAGCAGCTAAGGCTTTTACTATATCTCCTGAATATTTTATTCCTCCATCTGCAATAACAGGAATACCATATTTTTGTGCAACACACGCAACATCATAAACTGCTGTTATTTGAGGCACGCCTATACCCGCTACAACACGAGTTGTACATATAGAACCTGGTCCTATACCTACTTTTAAGCAATCTGCACCAGCAGCTATTAAATCTTCTGCTGCTTCTGCTGTAGCAATATTTCCAGCGATAATCGGAAAATCAGGATATCTAGCCTTTATTAATTTTATACAATCAACTATATTTTTACTATGTCCATGTGCAGAATCTAAAACAAGTACATCAACTTGTGCTTCAATCAAAGCTCCTGCTCTTTCTAAAACATCACTTGTTACACCTATTGCTGCACCACAAAGTAATCTTCCCCTATCATCTCTAGCTGAATTTGGAAACTCAACAGCCTTTTCTATATCTTTAATAGTTATAAGCCCTTTTAAGTAACCTTCTTCATCTACCAAAGGTAATTTTTCTATTTTATGTTTTCTTAATATTTCTTGTGCCTGTTGTAAAGTAGTTCCCACACAACTTGTAACTAAATTATCTTTAGTCATAACATCACCGATTTTAGCATTTAAATCTATCATAAATCTCATATCTCGGTTTGTTATAATTCCTACTAGTTTTCCTTTTGCGTCTATAATAGGAACACCTGAAATTTTATATTTAGCCATCAAATCATCTGCATCTCTTACTATATGATCTTCTGTAAGTGAAAAAGGATTTATAATTACTCCATTTTCGGATCTTTTTACTTTATCTACTTCATCTACTTGTTTTTCAATAGACATATTTTTATGAATTATACCTATTCCACCTTCTCTAGCAATAGCAATAGCCATTTTAGATTCTGTTACAGTATCCATAGCAGAAGTCATAATAGGTGCATTTAATTTTATATTTTTAGTTAGCTTCGTATTTAGTTTAATCATATTTGGTGTTACATCCGATTTTCCTGGTATTAAAAGTACATCATCAAATGTCAAACCTTCTTTTTGAAACTTTTGATTTGCATCACTAAACATTTCGGCACTCTCCCTTTATATTAATATATTTTAATTAGAATACTATATAATCGGTTATTTGTCAAGGATTTTTATAGTATGATTTTTTTATTTAAAAATTAGTTCTGTTTCAAAACAAATTTTATCTTGAATTTTGCCAATAATGACGATTATATTATCTTTAAATTCACCGTAGATACTTATTGTATCTTCAAATTTTGCCTCTTGAATGTAATTGATTCTAAAGTTTTCAACATTTTTTTCATAGTGTTGTTTAGAAATATAATCTATCGCAATATCTGAATATACAGCATTATACATATGCCCGTTTATATCTAAATCACTTATTCTTACTTTTCTGTCACCAAGATAAACTAATTCTGAATAAGTTATTTTACCTATTGGAACGGAATTTGATTTTCTATCCAGTATTTGTGGCATATCATATCCGAACTGCGAGGGCTTTATTATATGTCTATTTGTAGGATTAACTAGTACCCATCCACTTGTTCCTTCTATACAAACTTCATTTTTATGATTTTTTATTTCAAAACTTCTTAAAAATAAAGCACCTTTTTTCCCACTTTCCCATGTTGAAAAATTTATTTCTTCTTGATTGGATGGATATTTTATAATATTAAAACTAATTCTTGACAATAAAAACACCATATTATTATTCATTAAAACTTCATGAGAAAGACCTTTTTTTACATAATCTAAACCTGCAACTTCAGAAGTTATTTTTAAAACTTCTGAAAGCTTTAACCTATTTAGATAATCACATTCATAAAAATAAACCCTTTTCTTATCAAAAGTTTCAACTAAAAAATTTTCTGGTTCCGCCAAATTTATCACTCCATGTATCAAAATAAATATTATTTAATTTTATCCACACCCATATAAGGAATTAAAACCTCAGGTATAGTTACAGAACCGTCTTCATTTTGATAATTTTCTAATATAGCTGCAACTGTTCTTCCCACTGCTACTCCAGAACCATTTAAAGTATGTATAAACTGTGCTTTATCTTTTGGTGAATCCTTAAATCTTATATTTGCTCTTCTAGCTTGAAAATCCTCAAAATTTGAACAACTTGAAATTTCAACATATCTGTTATAAGAAGGCATCCACACCTCAATATCATATGTTTTTGCACTACTAAACCCAATATCACCTGAACTTAAAGCTACTACTCTATAAGGTAATTTTAGACCTTGTAATACTCTTTCAGCATCATTTGTTAGCTTTTCTAATTCTTCATATGAATTTTCAGGCTTTGCAAACTTAACTAATTCAACTTTATTAAATTGATGTTGTCTTATAAGTCCTCTTTGATCTCTACCTGCACTTCCTGCCTCTGCTCTAAAGCATGCAGAATACGCACAATAGCTGATAGGTAATTTATCTCCTGTGATGATATCATCCCTATACATATTTGTAACTGGTACTTCTGCTGTAGGAATTAAAAAATAATCACAATTTGCAAGTTTAAAAGCATCTTCTTCAAATTTAGGAAGTTGACCTGTTCCTGTCATAGAAGCTCTATTTACCATAAATGGTGGAAAAATTTCAGTATATCCATTTTCAGTGTGTGTATTTAAATAATAATTTATAACTGCTCTTTCTAATCTAGCCCCAAGGTCTTTATAAAAATGAAATCTTGCTCCAGTCACTTTTCCTGCTGTTTCTGGATCTAAGATACCTAAATCTTTACCTATATCCCAATGAGCTTTTGGTTCAAAACTAAATTCTGTTGGACTTGCATATTTTCTTATTTCAACATTTTCACTTTCATCTTTTCCAACAGGTGTTTTTTCTGAAGGTATGTTTGGTATTGATAATAATAAATTTTTTTGTTTTTCTTCAAGTTCATTTATTACCGAATCATCTTTTTTTATCTGCTCAGCTATATCCTTCATTTTTGCCATTATTTCTGTTGTATCTTCACCATTTTTCTTCATAATAGGAATTTGTTTTGAAACCTTATTTTGTTCAGATTTCAACATATCGGTTTCAGTAGAAATTTTTCTTCTCTGTGCATCTATATCAATTATTTCATTAATATAATTATCATAATTTGCATTTCTTTTTCTTAAATTTTCTTTTACCTGTTCAGGATTTTCTCTTATTAGTCTAATATCTAGCATTTTAATTTCCTCTCTTAAAATAAAATTTATTTTGTTAATTTATTTGCAAGTTCTTTTAAATCTTCTTTATCATAAAATTCAAGAACTAAAGCACCCTTATTTTTAGAATGTTTAACAGAAACTCTTCGTCCCAAAATTTCTTTTAGACTGATTTCCATTTCTTTAAAATAGCTATCTATTTGTTTTTCAACTTTTTTTTCACTATTCTCACATTCTAATTTAATTTTTTCTAAAATACTTTCTAAACTTCTAACTGTTAAATCTTCTTTTATTATTTTTTCAGCAATTTCTACCATTAAATTCTTATCCTCTATAGACATAAGAACCTTTGCATGACCTACTGAAATATAATTTTTTTCAAGCATTATTTTTATTTCTTCTGGTAAATTCAATAATCTTATTGCATTTGAAATAGAAGATCTAGATTTACCCACTATTTTAGATAAATATTCTTGTTTCATATTATATTTTTCTATAAGTTCTTTAAATCCCAAAGCTTCTTCAATAGGGTTTAAGTTTTCACGTTGCAAATTTTCTATAAGAGCAATTTGCATAGACTGTTCATCTGATAATTCTTTTATAATTACAGGTACTTCTTGTAATCCTGCAATTCTAGATGCTCTCCATCTTCTTTCACCTGCAACTAACTGATATAAACCATTATCTAGACTTCTTACTATTAAAGGCTGTATAACTCCATGTTCCTTTATTGATTCTGCTAAAGAAATTATTGAATCTTCATCAAAATTTTTTCTTGGCTGTTCCCTATTTGGCTCTATTTCAGAAATTCTAAGTGTTCTTTTTATTTGAATATCTGTAGAATTATCATCAAAAAGTGCTTCTAATCCTATTCCAAGCCCACCTTTTTTTACTGCCAATATACACTTCCCCCTTTCACGCTATTTTCCAGTTACTATTCAACCACAACTTAGGAAAAATTAAAAGTTTTATACTAATATGAAATAGTATTGTTGAAATAATTCCAAACCTCTATATTCATGTTTTATAGCTTTTGAAGCCTAGATTTTTAAAAATCTAGTTACTATTTATCCGTATGTATAGGGTAGAGATGTTTTACCGAAGGTCCAGGGCGACCGGAAAGCCCGGTCGACTCCGCAGAGTCGAAACCCTTGCCAAACGAAACCTTTACCTTTAATGTCTGAATAGCAATAAAATCTAATCATTTTTCAAAGATTTTATCAATTCTTTAAATTCATTTTAGTTTTACTCGATTTTTTTCAAAAAATCGTAGGTTTCCAAAGGGCAACGCCCTTGGTCGCTTTCCGCAGAAAGCGAAATCCTTACTCTTTAAGAGCTTTTTACTTCTTTTTGCGATAGAAAAAGAAGCGGAGTTTGATACAGAGCCTCATAAATTGCTTCAACAATTTGCTTAAGTTGAAGACATTGCCCGGTCAACTCCGCAGAGTCGAAACTCTACAAAATCGTATACTTTACCTTTAGGAAATTAATATTAACATTTTTTTATTTCTTTTTAAAAGGTAATTTAAACTTTTTATACTTTTCACCTACCAATTCATATGATAATTTTTCATATGAATCTGCACCTTTAGAATTTTTATCATAATATAGTATAGGTAAACCATGACTAGGTGCTTCAGATAATCTAACATTTCTAGGTATAGTAGTGTTGAAAACTTTATCAGAAAAATATTTTTTTACTTCATTTACTATTTGATTTGTAACATTTAATCTAGAATCAAACATCGTAAATACAATACCTTCTATGCTTAATGATGGATTGTATTTCATTTGAACTAATTTTATAGTTTCACTTAGCTGAGAAAGTCCTTCTAATGAATAAAATTCACACTGCAATGGTATTATAACACTATTTGAAGCTATTAATCCATTTAAAGTTATTAAACTAAGTGATGGAGGACAATCTATAAAAATATAATCAAAATCTTCTGCACAATTCAACAATTGCATTTTTAATCTGTTTAATCTATTATCCATATTCATCATTTCTACTTCTGCACCTGAAAGTGAAGACGTAGCTGGTAAAACAGAAATGTTTTCGAAATCAGTTTTTATAATTGCATCTTTTATGTTTACTTTTCCTATCAAAACTTCATATGAAGAAACGGCCAATGTTTTTTTCCTAATTCCAAATCCACTAGTTGCATTTCCCTGTGCGTCTATATCAACACATAAAATTTTATTACCTCTAGCACCTAAATATGCGGATAAATTAACTACTGTTGTTGATTTTCCCACACCGCCTTTTTGATTAGCAACTGCAAATATTTTACCCATTTTATTGTTTCTCCTCTCTTTAAATGTTAATATTCAGCAATGGCAAAGATGTTTTACTTAAGGTTTAGGGCGACCCGAAAGCTCGGTCAATGTCGTCAACTTAGTGGAAAAATTAAAGTTTTACTCGATTTTTTTCAAAAAATCGTAGGTTTCCAAAGGGAACGCCCTTGGTCGCTTTCCGCAGAAAGCGAAACCCTTATGCTTTAAGAGCTTTTTTGCTTCTTTTTGTGATAGAAAAAGAAGCAGAGTTTGAGGCAGAGCCTCATAAATTGCCTCAGCAATTTGCTTAAGTTGACGACATTGAAAGCCCAGTCGACTCCACAGAGTCGAAACTCTAAAAAAATTGTAAACTTTAACTTTTGTGACTAAATATTAACCTTGAAATTCGTTAAATATCTATTGTTTTTTATTAAATTTAACCAACTGATTTTACGCATATTTATATTATATCACAAATTTTTTTTGCTGTAAATCTCTATAAAAAATAAAAATGTTCCACGTGGAACATTTTTTATTACTATTCAGATTATAAAGGTAAATTTTACGGTTTTGCAAGGATTTCGACTCTGCGGAGTCGACCGGGCTTTCCGATCGCCCTAGACCTTCGGTAAAACATCTCCACCCTATACATATGGCTGAATAGTAACAAAAAATTATCTGAAATAGGTTAGAAATCACTTTAAAATATTTAAATTAAAGCACTATACATATAATTCAATAGTAAAAGGTTTTTATTTTTTATAGAGATTTCTTTTTAATTAAAGCAGTATTACGTGGGTATTTTATGTCTGTACTCTTGATTTTACTTATTATAATTAAAGTTCTATCATCAACATCATTAAGTTTATACTTAACTACATCTTTAATTTTAGCCCCTAAAGTTTTTATTGCACTTTTCGAACCGTCTATATCCTCGTTTGGTCCTTTTAAAGCTATAAATAAACCATCTTTTTTCACATACGGAATACAAAATTCTGACAAAACAGGTAAAGCAGAAACTGCTCTAGCGATAGAAACATCAAATTTTTCTCTTAATTCTTCTCTATGTGAACCTATTTCAGCTCTTTCATGTATAAATTCAGCTGGAAAGTCTATTTTAATTGAAAGTTCCTTTAAAAAGTTAACACGTTTGTTTAAGCTATCAAGCAAAGTGATATTTAAATCAGGTCTATATATTTTCAAAGGAACCAAAGGAAAACCTGCACCTGTTCCAACATCTATTATTTTTGAATTTTCTTTAATATCTACATATTTTAAAATAACTAAACTATCAATAAAATGCTTTAATATAATTTCACCAGGTTCAGTAATAGCTGTTAAATTAACTTTTTCGTTATATTCACATAAAAATTCTGCATAATCATTAAATTTTTTAAATAATTCTTCATTACAAGCCAATTCATTTTTTTGAAAAACTTCATAAAAATATTTTTCATCTAAAAACATAAATTATTCTCCTGTCTCTGGTTTATCATTTTTTCTGCTTTCCATCCATACCAAAAGCACAGAAATATCTGCTGGAGAAACACCGGATATTCTTGAAGCATGTCCTATACTATAGGGTTTATACTTATTTAATTTTTCAATTGCCTCTAATCTTAAACCTCTTATTATTTTATAGTCAATATTATCTGGCAGAACTTTTTCATTTAATTTTCTCATTTGGTCTACATATTCTAGTTGTTTATCAATATACCCTTTATATTTTAATTGCAAGTTAACCTGTTCACATACTTCAAAATCATATTGAGGTCTTTCTAAATCAAAATCTTTCAATATAAAATAATCAAGTTGAGGTCTTCTTATTAAATCTGCAAACTTACAACCTGTTGACATTTCAGTAGTATTATTTTCAACTAAAAAATCATTTAAATTTTTATTGGGAGATAAATTTAAATTACTTATACGTTCTATCTCTTTTTCAACATTTTTAATTTTTTCTGTTAATTTTTCAAATCTTTCTTTTGATATAAGACCTAATTCATAACCTATAGGTGTAAGTCTTTGATCAGCATTATCCTGACGTAAAATAAGTCTATATTCACTTCTTGAAGTCATCATTCTATATGGATCATCGCAACCTTTTGTAACCAAATCATCTATTAAAGTACCTATATAAGAAGATGCTCTATCTAAAATTAACGGTTTTTTATCCTGTATAGCGAGTGCGGCATTTATTCCTGCAACAATACCTTGTGCTGCTGCTTCCTCATAACCACTAGAACCATTAAACTGACCTGCTCCATATAAACCCTTTAACTGTTTAAATTCCAAAGTTGGTAATAACTGAGTTGGATCACAACAATCATACTCAATAGCATAAGCAGCTCTCATTATTTCTACTTCTTCTAAACCTTTTATTGTTTTTAAAAATGCTAATTGTACATCTTCTGGAAGAGAAGATGACATACCCTGTAAATAAAATTCATCCGTACTAAGTCCCATTGGCTCTATAAATAGTTGATGTCTTTCCTTATCAAAAAATCTTTTCACCTTATCCTCAATAGAAGGGCAATATCTAGGTCCTATTCCTTCTATTTTACCGGAATAAAGTGGGGATCTATGTAAATTATCTAAAATAACCTTATGTGTATTTAAATTTGTATATGAAATATAGCATGATACTTGATTTTTTAACCCTTCTCTATATGTTTCAAATGAAAAAGGAACTATTTCATCATCACCATCTTGACGCTCTATAATATCAAAATTTATACTTCTTCTATGAACTCTACAAGGAGTACCTGTTTTAAATCTTCTTAAAACCACTCCAGAATCAATAAGACTTTTTGATAATTTTACTGGTGCAATAGTTGCATCTGGTCCACCATCATATGAAACTTCACCTACATGTATTTTACCTTTTAAAAAAGTTCCTGTTGCAATAATAACAGCTTTTACATGATAATATGCACCCAATAAGGTTTCTAAACCAATAATCTTACCATTTTCAACATGAATATCTGTTATTTCAGCTTGCTTTATATCTAAATTATTTTGTTTTTCACAAACTTGTTTCATATAAGAAGATAACATAGTTCTATCTGCTTGTACTCTTAAACTATGCACGGCTGGACCTTTACCCCTATTTAACATTCTACTTTGAATAAAACACCTGTCAGCAGCTTTTCCCATTTCACCACCAATAGCATCTACTTCTCTTACCAAATGACCTTTTGCTGTTCCACCTATTGAAGGATTGCAAGGCATATTGCTAATTTGATCCAATGAAATAGTAAATAAAACTGTTTTACAACCAAGTCTTGCTGAAGCAAGAGCTGCTTCTACTCCAGCATGACCAGCTCCAACAACAGCAACATCATAATTACCCATTATATAACTCATAAAATACTCCTATACTATTTTCGTTACTATTCAGCCTCTAAAGGTAAAGTTTGCAATTTTACAGAAGTTTTGACTCTGCGGAGTCGACTGGGCTTTTTGGTCGCCCTGGATCTTCGGTAAAATATTTCTTTCCTATACATATGACTGAATTGTAACCTATTTACCGACACAAAATCTTGAAAAAACTTCATTTACAACATTTTCAGTTACACTTTCACCAGTAAGCTGTAATAAATAATGTAAAGAATCATCTAACATTACAGTAACAGCATCAAAAGACTCACCCATGTTTAAAATATCTATTGCCTCTTTTAAAGAAATTAATGATTTTTCAAGGTTAAGCTTTTGCCTCTCATTTGCTAAAATACCCTGATCGGCATCTATTTCTTCGTTTAAAAACATTTCTTCAAGAATTTCTTCTAAATTTTCTATTCCAAAATTATCTTTTGCTGATATTTCAATTATATATTTAAAATTTTCTTTTAGAATATCCTTGTTAAAATCATTTGAAATATCAATTTTATTTATTATAGCAATTGTTTTTCTGTTTTTTACCTGTTCTATAATTTTAAAATCATCATCGCATAACTTTTTAGATGAATCAAAAAGAACAAATATTAAATCTACATCATTAATTTTCTTATATGCATTATTTACTCCTATGCTTTCAATTATATCATCTGTTAGTCTTATACCTGCAGTGTCATATAATCTTAAAATTAAATTTCCTATTTTTACTTTTTCTTCAATTATATCTCTTGTTGTTCCTGCTATATCTGTTACTATGCTCTTTTCATAACCACTTAAACAATTCATTAAAGTCGATTTTCCAACATTAGGTTTTCCGACGATAGCAGTATTTATACCTTCACGAATTATTTTACCATAATCATACGTAGTAAGTATTTTTTTTAATTCTGATAAAATATTATTTAATGAATTATTTAAATTTTCACTGTCAACGATAGGTATATCCTCTTCTGGATAATCTGCCCATGCTGCTAAATCACCTAGAGTTTTAATTAGACTTTCAGATACTTTTTTTACTCTTTTAAAAATTGCACCATCTTTTAATGCAATTGCATATTTTAGTTCATTATCACTATTTGCAGATATTACATCCATAACTGCTTCTGCTTGAGTTAAAGATAATTTTCCATTTAAGAAAGCTCTTTTTGTAAATTCACCAGGCAAAGCTAATTCTGCACCATTTTTTAAAATTATTCTTAATATTTGTCTTGTTATGAAAATTCCACCATGACATGAAATCTCTACAACATCTTCCCCTGTATAGCTTTTGGGTGCCCTAAAAAGTGATAATATAACATCGTCTACTTTTTGCCCATCATCATGTACAAATCCATATGCACAAGTATACCCTTTCATACTTGAAACAATTATATCATTTAATGATTTAAATAATTTTTCAGCTATTTTTATAGATTTTGGTCCTGAAATTCGAATAACTGATATTCCTCCTATTGCATTTGGAGTAGAAATAGCTGCAATTGTTGACATTTATAAAACAACTCCTAAAAAAAATATAGTGATTTAATTTAAATATTTTAAAGTGATTTCTAAACTATTTCAAATGCTTTTTATTTTACTATTCAGTCATATGTATATTGGAGAGATATTTTACCGAAGGTCCAGGTCGACCGAAAAGCCGGGTCGACTCCGCAGAGTAGAAACCCTTGCAAACCCCAAACTTTACCTTTAGATATTAAATAGTAACTTATTTATAGCTATTTTTAAGTTAAAGAAAATCAATTTAAAGAACTATAACTACTAAAATATATATTTCCCCGATAAATTTTTAAATCAGTAAAAATTTATCGGGGAAATTTTTAAAATTCTATTTTACCGTATAATCCAGCTTTTATATTATCTTCTGGCTTAGGTTTTTTGTAGTCTTTTTCAAAACTAGTTTTTAAATCCAAAGATTTCGATTCAAAATTTTTCTTTTTATGATTACTGTTGTTGTTATTATTATTATTATTATTGTTATTTTTATTATCTTTAAAATCTTTTTTAAATTTATCATTTCTTTTATTTAAAGAAGATATAATAACTTTTCTATATGGTTCTTCACCAATTGATTTAGATGAAACACCTTCTACTTCAGAAATTACAGAATGTATAATTCTTCTTTCATATGGATTCATAGGTTCTAAAGCTGTAGATCTTCCTGACTTTAAAACATTTCTAGAAATTTTTCTAGCCAAATCTTCTAAAGTATTTTTTCTTTTTTCCCTATATCCATTACTATCTAATATTATTCTAAAATATTCTTCATCAATTTTGTTACACACCATTGACGCTAGATATTGTAAAGCATCCAAGTTTTCGCCACGTCTTCCTATAACAAAACTTGTTTCTTCTGTTTCTAAATTAATTATTATACCACCCTCAATTTCTTGAGTTGTATACTTATAATCAATTTTCATTTTATCCAAAATACCAACAATATAACTTATTGCTATATCAGATTTTTTTAACTCCGGTTTATTATATTCTGCTTTTACTTTTGCTTCACCTTTTACTTTTCCAAATAAAGATTTTTTAGGTTCTTCCAATATTTCGAAAATTATTTCATTTTCAGCTACTTCAAAAGCTTTCGAAGCCATTAACTTTGCTTCCTCAATTGTTTTTGCCACAAATATCTCCGTCATTTTAGTCACTCCTTTTTATTGATGATATATTATAAAACATCTAAATAATAAAAAATTATTTCTTAATCCTTAGTTTCAGTATATTCTTCACCATATTTTTCCGCCATTTTTCTTCTTGCCTCATTTATTAACTTCCTGTTATAAGCCTGTAGTTCTGAACGAGACATATTTGAAGTTTTTTCATCTGAAACAACTGATTTTTTAAGGCTGGTTTGTCCATTGGTTTCAGACATTGCCTGTCTCTGTTGATCCATCATTTTTTGCATAAATGATGGTTTTTTACCTTGATTTTTTAGTTTATCTTTTTGTAAAATTTCCTCGCATTTTTCAGGAGTAAAATATTTATTAAAAGCAAACATTTGTATTAAACCTAAAAGTCCTGAAACAGTCCAATAAAAAGCAGCTCCTGATGGGATACTAAAACTGAACCAAACATAAAATATAGACATACCATAAAGCATTATATTCATTCCACCCATGTTTACAGCAGATGGATTATATTTTTTTTGATGCCATTGGGAATAAAATGTTGTTAATAACTGTATTAAACCAGATAAAATTGGGATAGCTATTAATGCTACTGCACCAGCACTCCATATTTCAGGTTTAAAATTTGCTTTTGAACCTAAATCTATAAAACCAAATAAATTTTTATTGAAATTACCTATTTGCTCTGAAAAACCATTTAATGATTTAAATATTTCAGGGTTTGAATTAACATATTCTAAAAGAACTAATTCTGGACGACCTTTTGGAACTTCCTTTAAATTATTATCTAACAAATATGTATTTAAAAGACTAACAGCTTTGTCTATAGTTTCTGATTTTATTCTTAAAATATGAGTCAATGGCTTATACACAACATCTACTATACCAAATAAAATTGGGAATTGTATTAACATTGGCAAGCATCCAGAAAGTGGATTTACACCTTCTTCTGATTGAAGTTTCATTTGCTCTTCTTGAATTCTTTGTGGATTTTTTGCATAACTTTTTTTGATTTTTTCTAATTTTGGTGCTAAAGCTCTTGTTTTTGCCATACTTTTCTGACTTTTGAAATTCACTGGAATTAAAATAATTTTTGTCAATAAAGCAAACATAAAAAGTGATACACCATAACTTTTAAATAATCCATATATTGCGTACATTATCCATCCCAATGGATAACCTAGAATTTCATTCAATATAATATCCTCCATTACAAATAACGCTATTTTTTTCTAAATATATAAAATTCATGAGGTACATGATCTATTCCATTCTTTCCCCATGGATGACAACTCAATATTCTTCGTATTGCCAAGATTGCCCCTTTTATAAAACCAAAACGTTCAAAACATGTAATAGCATATTCTGAACAAGTAGGATAAAACCTACAACAAGGTGTTTTTAAAGGAGAGATGTATCTTCTATAAATTTTTATTAATATTATACATGTTTTTTTCATAATTATATCAACTTAACTTTAAGAAAGACTTAATTTCTTTTATAGCTTTTTTATTTAAAAAACTTGTTATAAAAGTTGTTTTAACTTGTGTAGCTAAAGTTCTAGCTACAATAACAACATCTATTCCAACAGGAAAATTAATTTCATTTTCCATATAAGCTTGTCTAATTATTCTTTTTGCCCTATTTCTTTTAACAGCATTTCCTATTTTTTTGCCAGCTGTAATACCAAACCTATTGTATGGTAAATTGTTTTTTCTAAAATATATTACAACAGCTTTTGAAATAATTTGGTTGCCATTTTTATAAATAGAAACAAAATCTTTATTATTATTAATTATTTTTGTATAAAGCATAATTTATCATTTCTTTATAATAATTTTTAAATTAATAGACCACAAAAAATGCTTGTGGTCTATTTAAAGGCTTATGACATCGTCCAAATATATAAATAAATTATATATAGGAGTTTTTTCAGTGTTACATAATTTTAGTGAGTTAATCTAGCTCTTCCTTTTGCTCTTCTACGAGCTAAAACTTTACGTCCACTTCTAGTTGCCATTCTCTTCATAAAGCCATGTTCTTTTTTTCTGTGAAGTTTTTTAGGTTGATAAGTTCTTTTCATTTATTATCCCCTCCTTAAAAATTTTAAATAAGCATGCTTTATCAGTAATTCTGATAAATAATAAGCTAAAAACTTAATTTTTTTATATAATTTATTTAATTAAATTATAAATCAGTTATTTTACAAGGTAAAAAATAAAATAATATAACATTAAATAAATATAACCCTGCAATAATACATTATAACGTACTTCAAAAATATAGTCAAGTATTTTTCTATTAATTTTTATTAAAAATGATAGAAAATTTTCTGTAAAATTTTCGACTTTTAAAACTATTGAAATAAATTTAAATTTGTGATATAATAATTGTAATTGTATTTGTATTAAATTTATAAAAAAAAAGAACAATTATTCTTTTTTTTTAATATAGGAGGTTTTTTATTATATGAACTCCTTTGACGAACTTTTTGATAGTGTCAAAAAGTATTGTATTGAATCAGGCGGAGTACAGGAGACAGCTTACAATTTATGGATTAAACCAATTGAAGCTAGAGAGTTCAATGGAAAAGAAGCGGTACTATTTGTTCCATCTGAGTTCCAAAAAAATGTTTTTACAACTAATTATGAAAAATTATTTAAAGAAGCATTTAAATCTATTCTTGGTTTTGATGATGTAAATATTAAAATTAAAACTCAAGAAGACGAAACACCAGCACCTAAAGTTAATTTTGAAGAAATAGAACAAAGGCACCAACAACTAGAAAAAAGTTTTGAAGGGGCTGAATATGACTATACTTTTGACACTTTCATAGTTGGAAGATCAAACGAATTTGCATATGCTGCATGTACTGCAGTTGCCAAGGATGATAATGGAAGCACTTATAATCCTCTTTTCATTCATGGGCCTTCTGGTTTAGGGAAAACTCATTTACTTACTGCTATTTCAAATGAAATGAAAAAGAAAAATCCAAATATAAATATAATTTATGTAACTGGTGAAACTTTTTCAAACGAACTTATCGATGCAATCAAAATGAAAAAGGAAACCACTACTTTTCATGAAAAATATAGAAAAGCAGATGTTTTATTAGTCGATGACGTACAATTTATAGCAGGTAAAGAAAGTACTCAAGAAGAATTTTTCCATACATTTAACGAACTACATAAAGAAGGAAGACAAATAGTTCTCACTTCAGATAAACCACCAAAAGATATCAAAACCTTGGAAGATAGAATACGTACTAGATTTGAATGGGGACTTATAGCAGATATTTCTATTCCTGATTTTGAAACAAGAATTGCAATTATTAGAAGAAAAGCAGAACTTCTTAACTTAAATTTACCAGATGAAGTTTCTGAATTTATAGCAAACAGATTAAAAACTAACATCAGACAATTGGAAGGTGCTGTAAAAAAATTAAAAGCACTAAAACATCTTGCTGGAAGTTCACCTTCTATGGCTATGGCACAAAGTGTAATAAGAGATATTTTAAATGATGACCAACCAATACCAATTACTGTTGAAAAAATAATTGGTGAAGTGGCAAATGTTTATGGTGTAACAACAGATGACATAAGGTCAAATAAACGTTCTGCACAAATTTCAAATGCAAGAAAAGTTGCAATTTATGTTGTTAGAGAAATCACGCAAATGTCTTTAGTTGCAATAGGTGTTGAATTTGGAGGAAGAGACCATTCTACTATTGTTTATGCAATTAACAATATAGAACACAATTTAAAAAAAGATGCCAGCTTAAAAGAAATAGTAGAAGATTTAATAAAAAATATACGTGATAAAGGTAAATAAGTTACTATTCAGCCACTAAAGGTAGATTTTACGATTTTCTAGGAGTTTCGACTCTGCGGAGTCGACTAGGCTTTTCGGTCGCCCTAGACCTTCTGTAAAATATCTCTGACTTATAAATATGGCTTAATATTAACGTAAATAACAATGTTTCAACACACTTTTCAACATGTTGTTGAAAAGTGTGTTGAAAAGTGAATAATTTATCTACGTTATTTTTTTTAATAATTTTATATTTTTTTTTAGTTTTCAAAATAATATAACAAATTTATTTTCAACAGATTTTTTAGAATAAAAATTATCTCAACAAAAATTTCAACAAGTTTTAACTTTCAACTCCACAATTTATAAGCTTTTAAACATTCATTTTAGTTTACTAACATTTAAACATTTATTCACAAGTCGTCTGTTGATTTGCTAGCCCTTATAAAATAAAGGTTTGAAGCACATTTAAACTTTTTAACACCCCCTACTGCTACTACTGTTTTATATATCTTTATTATTATTATTTATTAAAAAAAAATATAAAATTTTAATCAAAAATTTTTATCTTATGTTGAATTTACTAAGGAGTAATTAAATGGAATTTATTTGTAATAAAAACGAAATCTCTGATGCAATTAATAATGTTTCTAAAGCAGTTTCTTCAAAAACTACAATACCTGCTTTAGAAGGAATAAAAATTAATTTATCTTATAACTTACTCGAACTTACAGGATACGATTTAAGTATGGGTATTAAAGCTCAAATAAATGTAAAATCAGAAGATACTGGTATATGTGTAATAAATGCAAGATTATTTTCTGATATTATAAGAAAAATGCCACAAGAAGATATTCTTATCAATGTAGATGAAATGTTAAACGTAAATATTAAAAGTGGTAAAACAAACTATAATATACTAGCCTTATCTTCGGAAGAATACCCCAACCTACCTAGTTTTGATAAGGAAAACAATTCATTTAAAATAAATCAAAGTGTTTTAAAAAGCATGATAAATCAAACAAATTTTGCTGTATCTTTATCAGATGTAAAACCAATTTTAACAGGCGAATTATTTGATATAGAAAATAATAACTTTAACATGGTTGCAATAGATGGATATAAACTAGCAATAAGAAATGAAAATATTTTATCTGAAAATGATTTTAATTTCGTTGTTCCTTCAAAATCATTACAGGAATTATCAAGAATTTTAAAAGATGATGATTCAGTAGAATGTAATATTTATTCGGATGAAAAACATGTTATTTTTGAATTATCTAATTATATGATTTACTCAAGATTGTTGGCAGGAGAATTTCATAAATATAAAGCAAGTATACCAGATAAATTTAAAACAGAAATAATAGTTAAAACTAAAGAATTATTAGATTGCGTGGACAGATGTTCTTTATTGGTAAATGAAAAAAATAAAGGACCAGTTAAATTTACAATAAAAAATAATGTTTTGGATATTTATTGTAAAACTGATATAGGTAAAATACAAGAAGAAATAGAAATAGAGTTATCTGGAGATTGTTTAGAAATAGGATTTAACAATAAATATTTAGTAGATGCTTTAAAAGCAGCAGAAACAGATAAAATAAGAATTCAAATTACAAGTTCAAACAAAGCGGTTAAAATTGTTCCTTTACAAGGGGAAAGTTTTATATTTATTCTTATGCCAGTTCAAATTAAAAGTTAAAGGAAAATATTATGGAAAAAATTGTAAAAACAAAAATAAATACTGAATTTATAAAATTAGATTCTTTATTAAAATTTGCAGGTGTTGTTGATACAGGTGGATATGCAAAGGAATTAGTTCAGTCTGGAAAAGTAAAGGTTAATGGAGAAGTTTGTACAATGCGTGGAAAAAAGATAAGAAGTGGTGATGAAGTAATATTTGAAGAATATAAAATAGTTATAGAAAATTAACTGAAAGTTTGATAATTTTAAAAGTTATGTATATTACAAATTTAAAAATAGATGGGTATAAAAATTTAGAAAATATAAATTTTTCTCCTTCTAAAAATTTTAATGTTATATTAGGAAAAAATGCTCAAGGTAAAACAAATTTACTTGAAGCAATTTGGATAATGACAGGATGTAGAAGTTTTAGAAATTCAAAAGAAAAAGATTATATAGGTTTTAATAAACAAGAAGCAACAGTTCAAATTAATTTTGAAGATAATTTAAGACAACAAGATATTTATTATAAAATAATAAAAGGTAATATAAAAAATAAAAATATTAAATTAAATGAAGTTCCATTGAAAAATGGAAATAAATTATTTGAAAACTTTAAGTGTATAGCTTTTTTACCAGATGATATTGATTATGTAAAGGGTTCTCCTGAAAAGAGAAGAGTATTTATAGATTTATGTTATTCTCAATTAAAACCAAAAGCTTTAAATTATATAAGAAAAAATGATATTTTAATAAATCAGAGAAATATGGTATTGAAAAATATTTTTAATGGTTTAGATGATAAATCAAATTTATTTATATGGGACCAACAATTAGCTATAGTTGGTGCATATATATCATTGATGAGAAATAATTATGTAGAAAAATTAAATAATTATTGTAATAAATTATATAATTGTATTTCAAATAATAATGAAAATTTAGAAATAAAATATCAATCAAATGTATACAACAACTACGTGTTTCCAGATAAAGTTAACGAAGAAATGGTAAACATATATTTAAATAAATTATCAGAAAATATAAAAGATGATATAAGACTTGGATATACACAAATAGGTGTAAATAGGGATGATTTGGTTTTAAAAATAAATAATTTAAGTGTAAAAGATTTTGGGTCACAAGGACAACAAAAAAGTACAGCTTTTGTTATGAAACTAGCACAAGCTTCAATTTATAAAGAAGAAACTGACGAGTCACCTATAATTTTACTAGATGATATTATGAGTGAATTAGATGAACAAAGACAAAGTTTTGTTTATGATTTAGTAAAAGAAATGCAAGTGTTTATAACAACTTGCAATATAGAATCTGTAAGAAATAACAAAGCAAAAGTTATGTATATGTCAAACGGTAAGTTAAATATATAAAAAGGAGGGTAAAATTGTATATTCATCTTGGAAATGAAATTTCAATAAATGATAAAGATGTAATAGGTGTTTTTGATATAGAAAATACATCAATTTGCCAGAGTACTAAAAATTATTTAAAAAAAGCAAGTGAACAAAATAAAGTAATAAATGTTTCATTTGAATTACCAAAAAGCTTTATAGTTTGCTTAGATAAAAAAAATGAAGAGGTTGTATATATTTCGCAAATTTCTGTATCAACCTTACGTAAAAGAGCACAAACTTTATTTTAATTTGTGCAAATAAAGGGAGGATTTTAAATTGGCTGTAAATGAAAGCTATAACGAAAATCAAATACAGGTTTTGGAAGGGCTTGAAGCTGTAAGAAAACGTCCTGGTATGTATATTGGTTCGACTGGACCTAGGGGTTTACATCATTTGGTATATGAAATAGTTGATAATGCTATTGACGAAGCCTTGGCTGGTCATTGTTCTGAAATAAAAGTGGAAATATTACCGGAAAATATTATTAGAGTATCTGATAATGGTAGAGGAATACCAACAGGAATTCATCCTACTGAAGGAATTTCTGCTGCTACAGTTGTTTACACTATTTTACATGCGGGTGGTAAATTTGGTGGTGCTGGATATAAGGTATCCGGTGGTTTACATGGTGTAGGTGCTTCAGTAGTAAATGCTTTATCTGAATGGTTAGAGTTAACAGTTAAAGATGGTGAAAATATACATTTTCAACGTTTTAATAGAGGCGATTATTCAGAACCTTTGAAAATAGTAGGTGATACATCAGAAACAGGAACAACAGTAATGTTTAAACCTGATAGTCAAATATTTGAGGAATCAACAGAATTTGAATACGATATTTTACTTAAAAGACTAAGAGAGCAAGCTTTTTTAAATGCTGGAATTAAGATAAATATTTCTGATTTAAGAGAAGAAGAAAATAAACAATGCGATGATTTGTTTTATGAAGGTGGTATAAGACAGTTTGTAGAACATATTCATAAAACAAAAGGCTTGGAAAGTTTGTCAGAAGAAGTAATATTTATAAATGGTAAAGATGGAGATTCAGAAGCTGAAATTGCACTTCAATATAATGACAGCTATAACGAAGTTATCTTATCATTTGCAAATAACATACATACTGTAGACGGCGGAACACATGAAACGGCGTTTAAAAATTCTTTGACTAAAGTAATAAATGATTATGGTAAAAAATTTAATTTAATTAAAGAAAATGAAAAACTTTTGGGAGATGACGTAAGAGAAGGCCTTACAGCAATTATTTCTGTAAGATTAACTGATTGTGAGTTTGAAGGTCAAACAAAAGGAAGACTTGGAAACCCTGAAGTAAAAACTTTTGTTGAAAAGCTAGTAACTGAAAAACTTATGAATTTCTTAGAAGAAAATCCATCTATAGCTAAATCTATTTTTGAAAAAAGTTTAGCTGCACAACGTGCTAGAGAAGCAGCTAAAAAAGCTAGAGAACTTACAAGGCGTAAAAGTGCTTTGGAAAGTGCTTCACTTCCTGGAAAACTTGCCGATTGTTCAGAAAGAGATATGGAATATACGGAAATTTACATTGTCGAAGGAGATTCAGCTGGAGGTTCAGCAAAAGAAGGAAGAGACAGAAGATATCAAGCTATACTTGCTTTATGGGGTAAAATGTTAAATGTAGAAAAAGCAAGAATAGATAAGGTTTATGGAAATGAAAAATTGATGCCTGTAGTTACTGCTTTAGGAACAAGTATAGGTGAAGATTTTGATATAAAAAAATTAAGATATGGCAAAGTAATAATTATGGCCGATGCCGACGTTGATGGTTCACATATAAGAACGCTTCTTTTAACATTTTTCTTTAGATTTATGCGTCCTTTAATTTCAAATGGCAATATATACATTGCTCAACCTCCACTTTACAAAGTTTCTAGGGGTAAAAAGTTTAAATATGCTTTTAATGATCTTGAAAGAGATAAATATATTGCAGAATTATCAGATGATATAAATAAAGGACGAGTTGATATTCAAAGATATAAAGGTCTTGGTGAAATGGATGCTGAACAGCTATGGGAAACTACTATGAATCCAGAAACTAGAACTATGATAAAAGTAGAAATGGAAGATGCAATAAGAGCAGATGAAACATTTACCATATTAATGGGAGATAAAGTCGCACCCAGAAGAGAATTTATAGAAAAAAATGCAAGATACGTAAAAAATCTAGATGTATAATTTTTATGCACTTAGGAGGAAATAATGTCTAATAATTTAGAAGAGTCTTTATTAAAAAAAGAGTATAATATTTCTTTAAGTATGTTTGAAAATGCTTTTAAAGATTTTCAAAAAAAGTTTGTATATAAAAAAAATATAATTATGACTATAATATTTTTAATATTAATTGCAAATTATACCTATAGTATAATAAAAGTACCAGATAATAATATATCTTATTTTTTAGCAGCAATATGTATATTTTTATTGATAGGTGTTTGGTTTACTCCTTATCAGACTAGAAAAAAACTTATAAAGGCAATAAAGGAAATAGAAAAAGATAATTATGTTTTTGAACTATATGAAAATAAATTAGCTATAGGAACTATTTTTGAAATTGAAGATGATTTAGAGAAAAAAGAAAATTTTGATACATCTTTTTTAGAAAATGATGTAAATATAGATAAAACAATTATAAATTTAAAAATAGATAATGTTAAAATTATAGAAAAAAAGGAGTATTTTATAATATATTTAATTAAAAATATGTTTTATGTACTTCCAAAAGAGAATTTTTCATCAGATGAAATAAATTTAATAAAAGAAAATTTTTCTAATAATTTAAACAGTAAATTTATTATAAATATATAAATTTAAGAAAGAAGGTCTTGATGAATTTGTATACTAACAACTCTAAGGTTTTATTAGTAGATATAGAAAAAGAAATGAAAAAATCATTTTTAGATTATTCTATGTCTGTAATAGTTTCAAGAGCATTGCCAGATGTTCGTGACGGATTAAAACCTGTACATAGGAGAATTTTATACACTTTACATGAAAATGGACTTACACCAGATAAGGCTTACAGAAAATGTGCGGATACAGTTGGTTCTGTTTTGGGTCGGTATCATCCTCATGGTGATGCTTCTGTATATGATGCATTGGTAAGAATGGCACAAAAATTTTCATTGAGATATCCACTTATTGATGGTCATGGAAACTTTGGTAGTGTTGATGGGGATCCACCTGCTGCTTATCGTTATACTGAAGCTAGAATGGCTAAAATATCCTTAGAGATGCTTACAGACATAAATAAGGAAACAATAAATTATAGATCTAACTATGATGATAGACTTAAAGAGCCAGAAGTTTTACCTTCTAGATTTCCAAATCTTTTAGTAAATGGATGTACAGGTATAGCTGTTGGAATGGCAACAAATATTCCACCTCATAATTTAGGTGAAGTAATAAATGGTATAAATTACTTAATAGAAAATTCTGAGTGTACTCTCGAGGAGTTAATGGAATTAATAAAAGGGCCTGATTTTCCTACAGGTGGAATTATTATGGGTAAATCAGGAATAAGGGCTGCTTATGCAACAGGTAGAGGTAAAATTACCCTAAGAGGAAGAACAACTTTAGAAGAAATAAAAGGCAGAAATTGCATTATAATAAACGAAATCCCTTATATGGTAAATAAAGCTAGATTGATTGAAAATATGGCTAATCTTGTTAAAGAAAAAAGAATAGATGGAATTCATTATCTTAGAGATGAATCTGATAGAAATGGAATGAGAATAGTTGTAGAATTAAAAAGAGATGCTATTCCAAACATAGTTTTAAATAAATTATTTACATATACACAGCTTCAAGATACAGTTGGAGTTATCATGATAGCTCTTGTAAATGGTGAGCCAAAATTATTGAATATTAAGCAAATATTAGAACATTATATAAAATTTCAAATAGAAATTATAACTAAAAGGACTCTTTATGATTTAAGAAAAGCAAAAGAAAGAGCACATATTTTAGAAGGTTTGGTAATTGCAGTAGATAATATTGATGAAGTTATAAAGATTTGTCGTAGTTCTAAAAACTTGCAAGATATTAAAGAAAAGTTGTCAGAAAGATTTAACTTATCAGATATTCAAGCGGAAGCTATTGCAAGAATGCAATTATATCAATTGTCAAATATGGAAAGACAGAAAATTTTAGATGAATTAGAAGCATTAATGAAAAAAATTGAAGAGCTTGAATCAATTCTTGCAGATGAAAATAAAATAAAAGAAATAATTAAACTAGAATTAAGTGAAATAAAAAAACGTTTTAATGACGAAAGAAGAACTTCTATAGAGTCTGTAAGTGGAGAAGTAGATATAGAAGACTTGATTCCAGTAGAAGACTGTGTTGTTACTTATACAAATATTGGATATATAAAACGTATGCCAGTAGATGTATACAAAACACAAAAACGTGGTGGACGTGGTGTAAGTGGTATGAAGCAAAGAGAAGAAGATTTTGTAAATGAAATGTTCATCTCATCTACCCACGATAATGTGTTGTTTATTTCAAATAAAGGTAAAATGTATAAATTAAAATGTTATGAGATTCCTGAAGGTTCAAAAGGTTCAAGAGGAATAAATGCAATTAATTTATTGCCACTAGAAGAGGGCGAAAAAATAGAGGCTATGATTAAAACTTCAGATTTTGATGAAAGTAAATATTTAATTATGGTTACTAAAAATGGTAAAATAAAAAGAACAAATCTTTCTGCTTATAAAAATGTAAGGAAAAATGGTTTAATTGCTATTAAATTAGATGAAGATGATGAATTAGCAGGAGTTAGAATGACAGAAGGAAATCATCAAATTATAGTTGCCACTCACCTTGGTGCTGCAATTAGAGTTGAAGAAAATAAAATAAGACCCCTTTCTCGTTCTGCACATGGTGTAAAAATTATAAAATTAAGAGAAAATGATAAAGTTGTATCTATAGCTAGAGTAAGAGAAGGTGCAACTGTATTAACAGTAACAAATAGAGGTCAAGGTAGAAGATCTAGTTTGGACTCATATAGAGTACAAAACAGAGGCGGATTTGGACTTTTAAATTATAAGGTTTCTGAAGAAAAAGGTTATGTTTGTGGAATTAAGGTAATTGATGAGGAAGATGATATCATTTTAATTTCTTCTGATGGAATTGTAATTCGTATACGTGCAAAAGACATAAGGGTAATGGGAAGATATGCTACGGGTGTAAAAGTAATGAGATTAAACGAAGATAATCAACTTGTTGCTTTTACTAGAGCTGAACATGATGATTCTGCAGATATAGAAGCTGTAGAGGACACAGGTGAAGAGGATGTTTTATCTTCTGAAATTGAAAATGAGTTAGAAGAATTAGAAATTATTGAAGATGATGAAATTTTAGAAGACGATATAGAAGAAGATATAGAAGATGAGTTGGAAGACGAAGATTAAGATTACTATTCATACTATTTAGACTCTAAAACACTTTATTTCTTATGTTGATTAGTATTGCAAGGGTTTCGACTCTGCGGAGTCGACCGGGCTTTCCGGTCGCCCAATGTCGTCAACTTAAGCAAAATGCAAAAATAAAATTCAAACAAAGTTAAATTAATTTTCACATTTATCATAA
>JACCEE011078340.1_pt1 | contig 24668 bp, 23 predicted proteins | sample 7449931 | NCBI WGS metagenome assembly JACCEE01 (sample SAMN15323457, study PRJNA562643) | freshwater metagenome | isolation source: river surface water | place: USA:Blue River Watershed | collected 2017-08-19 | reverse complement strand
CCATCGCCAACGCTGCATGCACGAATGGGCACGGGATCTGCAAGGGAGACGCCTGCCATTAGGGGCGTGATCTGCTCAGGACGAGCAGCCATCATTTCGCGGATCGGCATCATCGCGGCCACGGATGCAAGACCACCGGCATGGTCACGGTCTGCGTGGGTCACCACCACACGATCCAAGGCGCGCACACCCAGCCGACGCAACTCGGGAAGAATCACACGGGCACCCGCATCGGAAGCGGCGAAGGCAGGCCCGATGTCGACCAACAATGCATGGCCGTGGGTCTGCACCAAAAGAGAGGACCCCTGACCCACATCCATCACATGCAGACGCATGGTGCCCGATGCCGGTGCTGTGGGTGCGACTCCCCACAACGCAAGCAGCCCAAGCCAACCAAAGTAGCGGTAGTTGAAGGCACGGCCACGGCACACGCCGCCGAACACGATCACCATCCCTGCCGATGCAACGGCAACACGCATCAGCCCCGGAGATGGCCAATCGATCGCCGAAAACGGAAGCGCCGCAACCGCATGCAGCCCCTGCTCACACAGCGCCTGCGCATGGGCAGCCAAGGTGAGCCCCAGTGACGACGAAAACCACATGGACTCCACGGTCCCAAGCATTGCCAACGGCGTGACCACAAAACTGACCAAAGGAATCGCAAACGCATTGGCCAGAGGACCCACCACAATCACCTGCTGAAACAACAGCACCGTGACCGGGAGCAGACCAAAGGTAATGGCCAGCTGGGCATGACCAGCCGAACGTGCGATGTCAATCAACGGCCGGATCCTTTGCATCATCCTGCGCGTAAGCACGGGTGATTCAATCGAGGAATTCGATGCGACGCCTCGGGATCGACGCTGAACCTCGGGCAACGAAAACAAAAACGCGACCGCCAGAAACGAAAGCCAGAATCCGGGTGCCAAGACCGCCATGGGATCGGCAACGACAATCACCAGCAGCGCACACGCGATCACGGCCCACGGGCTTGCGCGAATGCCCAACACCGTTGCAGCGCATACGATGATCACCATGGCCGCCGTGCGTTGGGCCGGCACTGCGAAGCCGGCCATCAAGGCATACCCCAGGGCGCCGAACGCCGCTGCCAACGCGCGCACCGACTGCACAGGAACCCATAATCCAGCAGCAAGACCCATTCTGCAGCTCAGACGCCAGAGCGCTGCCGCACACCACCCTAAAAGCGCCGCAAACATCGTGACGTGGAGCCCAGAAATGCTCATCAGATGCGAGACGCCCGTGCGCTGAAACAATGCCCACGACGCGGTGTCGATGGCCCGCTGGTCCCCCACCACCAAGGCCGCGATGACATCACGCGGCAAGTCGGCCGAAATACGCTCTGCGATAAGGCGACGAATCTGATCGCGCCAGATATCAATGCGTTGAAGCCCTGTCGCTTCACGGCCCATGAAGCGAGGTGCCGGCACGGATCGGCCCTGCTGCACGGTCGCCGTAAATCCAAGCCGCTTTTCCAACATCCAGGCCTCGACATCAAAGCCTGATGGATTCAAGGTGCCCGCAGGCTGCCTGATCTTGGCCTGCAACTGCCAGCGCTCACCGGGATGCAGCGCTTCTGGAATGCCCGCGTGAGGGGTGCCATACCAATTCACGACGCCGCGGGCAGGAAACCCATGGATGATGTCGCCATCCATCTCGACGGCTGCGGCCTTCACGCGCACCTCGAATCGCCAGCCGCGATCATGCCGTGTCGGCAGATCCTCAATCACGGTATCGAGCCATACCGATTGTTGATCCAAGTCCTGCGATAGGCGGCTGGCCAGTGCATGGTGGGCGGTGTGTGCGGCCCATACCAGCCCGACGGTTGCCCCGAACAACAACGCCACGAACGTTTGCAGAACGTTACGCGCAATGGTGGGCCACACGCGGGCCTCGCCACGGGAGCTACGCCACGCCAATACGCCGCATGCCACCACCACAAGGCCAGCCCAGGGCAAGAGGCTCTGCACAGCAGGCAGATAGGCACGGGTCTGAAGCCAGCCAACACCGGCCAGCACGCCCAGCGCAAACGAAATCACAACCGTGCAGCCGGTTTAGTGGGACGACGGATGCTCGAGTCTTGGCAGCGCGCGCCGCGCGTTGGCCGCTGTAGCGCGAATGACGTGATCCACTGACATGCCGCGAAGCGCAGCCAGGCAGTCGGCGATGCGCGATAACTCTGCGGGCTCGTTTAACTCGCCTTTAGGCTTCCACGACGGCGCAATATCGGGAGAGTCTGTCTCCAGCACCAATGCCTTCAGCGGGAGCTCGGCAGCCAGCCGACGGATCTGCAATGCGCGTGTGAATGTCATCGCGCCGCCCATGCCCAGCACAAGCCCATGGTCGATAAATGCCTTGGCCTGCACATGGCTCCCGTTAAAGGCGTGGGCAATGCCCTGTGTAACACGACAGCGACGCAGGCCAGCAAGCACCTGGTCTTGTGCTTTTCGCACATGAAGAATGACAGGCAGCCCGCAGTCTTTGGCCATCGTGCATTGGGCAATAAAAAATCTGTGCATACGGTCCCGATCCAATCCTGGCACGTAATGATCCAATCCGATCTCCCCGACCGCGACAAGTTTGGGGTGGTGCCGATAGCGGTCCAATGCATTTTCGATCTCGGTCAACGCACTGTCGTTCAGCTCTTGGACATACATGGGATGGATGCCCAATGCGAAATAGACCTCGGGCTCCCGATCGGCCAAGGCCACCACACGCTCCACATTGGCAGGGCTCACCGTGGGCACAACAATGGCCGACACACCCGCAGCACGGCCACGCTGCAAGGCGCCGGGAATTGACCCAACAATCTCGGGAATGTCCAGATAGTCCAGATGGCAATGGGTATCGATCAGCATCGCTAAAATGGCCGCCTATGGCACGCAAGCTCCTCAAACGGATTCTGCCCGAGCAAGAGACGATCGAACAAAACAGACTGCTTCGGGCGCTGGGGCCATGGGTGCTGCACCCTGCCGTCTGGACCCTCCACCGCAGAAGCGTGGCCGGCGGTGTGGCAGCAGGCCTGTTTTGCGGCCTGTTTCCAGCGCCCTTTCAGATGCTGGGCGCCGCCATCGCATCGTTTCTTTTTCACTGGAACCTGCCAGTGGCCGTGGCCATGACGCTCTACACCAATCCCATCACATTCATCCCCCTGTACGTGCTGGCCTTAAAACTAGGCATTGTGCTGCTCAACGCAATCCTGCCAGCACAGCAGCTCGGTGATACCGCGGTGGCCGCATTTCCACCACCGCCAGAGTTTGAATGGGGCACACCTTGGGAATCCTTCGTCGCCCTTGGCGACTGGGCACTGGGCATGGGATGGCCGCTGATCGTTGGGGTATTCGCACTGGCCAGTGGCCTGGCCGTGGTGGGCTACGTGATCACACGCGTCGGCTGGAACATCTGGGTGCGTTACGAAGTCGTGCAACGCCGTAAGCGCCACGCGATGCGCTAGCCGATGGACGGCGGGCTACAGATGAAACGTGCGGTCACACCGCGATGCAAGATCCAAGTCGTGGGTCACCACGATCAATCCACACTGAGCACTGCGCACACGCTCAATCAGTAGATCAAACACCTGGGCGGCCGTGGTGCGGTCAAGGTTCCCGGTAGGCTCATCGGCCAACACACAACGGGGCTGGGTCACCAGCGCACGCGCAATCGCCACCCGTTGACGCTCACCGCCCGACAACATGGCCGGTGTGTGCGACACACGCTGACTCAGGCCAACACGCGCCAAGATCTCACGGGCCTTTACCAAGGCCTGCGCCCGCGGCATACGACGAATCAGGAGTGGCATGGCCACGTTTTCTTCTGCGGTGAACTCGCCGAGCAGGTGATGAAACTGATACACAAAGCCTAGTGATGCATTACGCAATGCGGTGCGCTCAGCATCGCTTCGCGCATAGAGCGACCGGCCTTCGAACAACACATCACCCTGCGAGGGGCGATCCAGGCCACCGAGAATGTGCAAAAGAGTACTTTTTCCGGCCCCGGAGGCACCCACCACCGCCACCGTCTCACCCACGGCAAGGGTCAGGTCTACATTCTGAAGGGCGACAACTTCGCCCTCGCCGTCACCAAAGACCTTGCGAATGCCACGGGCCTCCAGCAAGCCATTACTCATAGCGTAACGCCTCCGCGGGCTCTAGGCGCGAGGCCTTCCAACTGGGGTAAACGGTGGCCAACAGCGACAAGACCAATGCCCACACACCGATCTGCACCACATCGGGCATGCGCAGATCCGACGGCAGACGGTCGATGAAATAGATGCCTTTGGGCAGCACCTGGAATCCGAAGATGGCCTCAATGGCCGACATCACCACATCAATGTTGGATGCAATCAGTACGCCGAGTAACACACCAAGGCCCACGCCCAGACATCCAAGCCAGGCGCCCTGCACGATAAAAATCGACAAAATACTGCCGCGCTTGGCCCCGAGGGTGCGCAGGATCGCAATATCGCTGCGCTTATCGGTCACCGTCATCACCAGCATCGACACCAGGTTGAATGCCGCAACCGCGATGATCAACATCAGGATGATGAACATCATCCGCTTTTCCACCTGCACGGCCGCAAACCAGTTGCGATTCTCATACGACCAGTCCCGCACCACCGTGGATCGCGGCATCTGCGGGCCAAGCTCACGTGCGACATCCGGAGCACGCTGCATGTCGTCGAGTTTTAAGCGCAGACCAGTGGTCGCCTGATCACGGAAAAAAAGCTCAGCATCGGTGATATGAATCAGCGCCAATGTGCTGTCGTATTCGAAATGGCCCGACGAAAAAATGCCCGACACCGTGAACTGACGAAGCCGCGGCGTCACTCCCGTAGGGGTGACCACACCATCGGCAGCGACAAGTGCCACCGTATCACCCAACGATGCACCAATGCTTGCGGCCAAATCACGGCCAAGCACAATGTGAAACTGCCGGGCCTGCAGGCTCTCGAGCCGGCCAGACATCAATCGCGCCAGACCACCGCTGACCCCTGGCTCACGCGCAGGGTCCACACCACGCACCAAGATGCCTTTCATCTGGCCATCACGCGCAAGCATGGCCTGTGCCATCACAAACGGTGCTGTAGCCACCACGCGCGGGTGTTGTTGCGCAATCGGATCCAAGGGCGCCAAGTCGGCAATCGGTGCGCCCGGAGTCATGACCTCCACATGGGCCAGCACGCCGAGCATGCGATCACGCACCTCTTTTTGAAATCCGTTCATGACCGAAAGGACCACGATCAATGCGGCCACGCCAAGCGCAATCCCTGCCGTGGCCAGGCCAGAGATAAATGAGATGAAACGATTTCGACCGGCGCCTTTGACGTAACGGCCGGCACGCGTATAGCGCAGCCCGATCAGAAGTTCATACGGAAACATGGGCGGAGTTTGCCATACTAAGACCCATGCACCGCGCCTCAGAGCCCCCCGTTCAGATCAAGGAAAGGCCATTACACCCCAGCCGAATCGCCGCACTCACGGCCCAAGGCATTCATCCGGTGTTGGCCCGCGTCTTTGCCAGCCGCGACATTGACTCTGCTGCACAGGCCGATACAGGGCTTGAGGGACTGCTCGCACCCGACGCCTTGCATAACGCCCACGAGGCTGCACGCTGGCTGTTCGAGGCCATCACCCGAGGTGAAAAATTACTGGTCATCGCCGACTACGACGCCGATGGCGCTACGGCCTGCGCGGTCGCCTTGCGTGGGCTTGCGCGATTTGGGGCGCGCGTGGAATTTCTGGTGCCCGATCGATTTGCGTTTGGCTATGGCCTCACACCGGCCTTGGTCGAGCATGCCCTGGACCTGCATCGTGACGATCCATTCCAACGCATCATCACTGTCGACAATGGCATTTCAAGCCACGCCGGTGTGGATCGCGCCAAGGCAAGCGGCGTGCACGTTCTGGTCACCGACCATCACCTGCCGGGACCCACCGTGCCGGATTGCCTCATCGTGAACCCTAACCAAAACGGCTGCCCGTTTCCAAGCAAGCATCTGGCCGGGGTTGGTGTGATGTTTTATGTCTTGTTGGCACTGCGCAGTCACGTGCGCGACATTGCCCAATGGCCCAAGGAGCGCATTCCGCGCATGGACGACTTGCTGCCGATTGTCGCTCTGGGCACGGTGGCCGATGTGGTTCGGCTCGATGCCAACAATCGACGGCTTGTGGCGCAGGGCCTTCAACGGCTGCGCAAAGGATCCTTCCCGGGACTCAATGCCTTGTTTCAAGTGGCCACGGTCGATCAACGGCAGGCCAACGCTGGGCACTTAGGCTTTGCGATTGGGCCGCGACTCAATGCCGCAGGCCGCCTAAGCGACATGAGCATCGGCATTCGCTGCCTTCTGGAAGACGATGCCGATACCGCCATGGCGCTGGCTGCTCAACTCGACGCATTGAACCGAGAGCGCCGCGAGATCGAATCGTCGGCCCACGAAGATGCCGTCGAACATGCTGTCGGTCTGATGACAGGCCAACGGCAACCGATGGGCATCGTAGTGCACGATGCCCAGTGGCATCAGGGTGTGATCGGGCTGATTGCAGGCCGGCTCAAAGAGCGCTTCTACCGCCCCACCATCGTCTTTGCCAACGATTCGACCACCGGCCAACTCAAAGGCTCTTGCCGATCAATCCCTGGTGTGCACATTCGTGACGTGCTTGAACGGATCGACACCCAACACCCAGGCCTGATTCGGGCCTTCGGTGGCCACGCGATGGCGGCGGGGCTCACGCTCGCTGCCGATGCGCTTGGGCCGTTCACCGACATCTTTGATCAGACGCTACGTGCATTTACCGACCCTACCGTGCTGGAACGTGTGCTTGAGACCGACGGCCATCTGCCCGAGGAATATCTTCGACTCGATGTCGCCCAGCTGCTCACGGATCAGGTCTGGGGCCAGGGATTTGCACCCCCTGTATTTGTGAACGAGTTCCGCGTTTTATCGCAGCGTCGACTGAAAGACCTCCATCTGAAACTTGTGCTCTCGCCCATTGCCCAACCCGCCCGTATTGAGGCCATTTGGTTTAACGCCGCCACCGATCTTCCAGCGAGCGCTCGACTGGCCTACCGACTGGCCACGAACGACTGGCAAGGCCGAACCAGCCTTCAGTTGGAGGTCGTAAGCCTGGCGTAAAATTGCGGTTTTTCCGCAAAAGAACGCTATGGAAGCCGAACGCATCAATCAGATCGAACAATCCCTGCAGTCCCTGCGCAAGCGGGTCGATGAACTTCGGGGGTTTCTTTGACTTCGATGCTAAATCTGCGCGTCTTGCCGAGGTCAATCGGCTGGTAGAAGACCCCGAGCTCTGGAATGACCCCAAGCGGGCACAAGAGATCGGGCGCGAGAAAAAATCACTGGAGTCTGTGGTGGGCGCGCTCAGCCAGCTCACCCAGCAGATCGGCGAATCCGTTGAGTTGCTGGATATGGCCCGCGATGAAAACGACGACGCCACACTGGTTGCCGTCGAATCCGATGCCGCAGCCATTGAACGCCAGGTCGCCGATCTGGAGTTTCGTCGGATGTTCTCCAATCCCGCCGACCCTGCCAACTGCTTTTTGGATATCCAGGCCGGCGCGGGCGGCACCGAGGCCTGCGACTGGGCATCCATATTGCTGCGACAGTACCTCCGCTACTCCGAGCGCAAAGGCTTTAAAGCCGATCTGCTGGAAGAGTCCGAGGGTGACGTGGCGGGCATCAAATCGGCCACCATCAAAATCACCGGCGACTATGCGTTTGGGTTTTTGCGTACCGAAACCGGCGTTCACCGGCTGGTGCGCAAATCACCCTTTGATTCCAGCGGCGGCCGACACACCTCCTTTGCATCGGTCTTCGTCTACCCCGAGGTCGATGACTCCATCGAGATCGACATCAACCCTGCTGATGTCCGCACGGACACGTTCCGTGCCTCCGGCGCCGGCGGGCAGCACATCAACAAGACCGACTCGGCAGTGCGGCTCACCCACATTCCGACCGGCATCGTGGTGCAGTGTCAAAACGACCGCTCGCAGCACCGTAACCGCGACGAGGCCTGGAAGATGCTGAAATCGCGTCTCTACGAACACGAAATGCGCAAACGCATGGAGCAGCAGCAAAAACTCGAAGACAGCAAGACCGACGTGGGCTGGGGCCACCAGATCCGCAGCTACGTGCTGGATCAATCCCGCATCAAAGACCTGCGGACCAATGTCGAAATCTCCAACACCCAAAAAGTGCTCGATGGCGATCTGGATGCCTTCATTGAGGCCAGCCTGAAGCAAGGCATTTAACCCGCCACACTCACGACCCCGACGCCTCCCCCGACTCTGCATACGAAAGCACATCATGAGTTCAACGCCCGCCTCCCACGATCCGTCATCAGACGCCGCAGAACATTCAGGCCTGGATGAAAACCAGGTCATGGCCGAGCGCCGTGCCAAGCTCGACGCCCTGCGTGAGCTTGGGGGGCCCGCATTTCCCAACGATGTCCAGCCCAGCCACCGTGCCGAGCCGCTGCAGTCCCGTTACGCCGAGCACACACGTGAGCAGCTGGAAAGCGAGCATGTCGAGGTCAGCATCGCGGGCCGCATGATGCTCAAACGCATTCAGGGCAAGGCGAGTTTTGCGACCCTGCAAGATGCCACCGGCCGGCTGCAGATCTATCTGAACGATGAAGGCGTGGGCGAAGAGCAGCACAATGCGTTTAAGCACTGGGACCTAGGCGATTTTATTTTGGCGACCGGCGTGCTCTTTAAGACCATGAAAGGCGAGCTCTCGGTGCGCTGCCGGTTTGTGCGCCTGGTGACCAAATCCCTTCGGCCACTGCCCGATAAGTTTCACGGCCTGCACGACACCGAGACCCGCTACCGTCAGCGCTATGTGGACCTGATCGTCAACGCCGCATCCCGCAATGTCTTTACCGCCCGCTCCAAGACCCTCTCAGCGATTCGGCACTACATGAATGACCACGGCTTTCTGGAAGTCGAGACGCCGATGCTGCAGCAAATTCCGGGTGGCGCTGCTGCCAAGCCTTTTATCACGCATCACAACGCCCTGGATCAGCAGATGTTTTTGCGGATCGCGCCCGAGCTCTTTCTCAAGCGTCTGATCGTGGGAGGGTTTGAGCGGGTCTACGAGATCAACCGAAACTTCCGTAACGAGGGGCTAAGCCCACGGCACAACCCCGAGTTCACCATGATGGAGTTCTATGCGGCCTACACCGACTACCAGTGGCTGATGGACTTCACCGAAGACGTCTTGCGCCAGGCAGCACTCTCGGCCACCGGATCCACTACCCTGACCTACCAAGGCAAGACCCTGGATTTTGAAAAGCGATTCGATCGCCTGACCATTGTCCAGGCCATTCAGAAGCATGCGCCGCATTACAGCCGTGATGTGCTCGACGATGTCCATGCATTGAAAACGGCCCTGCGTGAACTCAAGGTCGATACCAATGCCCCCAACCTAAAATCAGCAGGGCTCGGTGCGCTGCAGCTCGCACTCTTTGAAGAGGTGGCCGAGAGCAAGCTCTGGGACCCCACCTTTATCGTGGACTACCCTGTCGAGGTCTCACCCCTGGCCCGGGCGTCCGATACCCGGCCCGAGATCACGGAGCGCTTTGAACTGTTCATCACGGGCCGCGAGATCGCCAACGGCTTTTCCGAACTCAACGACCCCGAAGACCAGGCACGACGGTTTCATGCGCAGGTCGCCGCCAAAGATGCGGGCGACGAAGAGGCCATGTATTTTGATGCCGACTACATTCGTGCGTTGGAGTACGGCATGCCGCCGGCCGGCGGCTGCGGCATTGGCATTGACCGTCTGGTGATGTTGCTCACCGACAGCCCAAGCATTCGGGATGTGATTTTGTTCCCTGCGCTGCGGCGCGAGGAATAAGGTATACGGACTTACTCGACCTCGTCGATCCACTGCATCTGAATCGCTTCAAGAATCTTTTCATTGGAGCGATTCGGATCATCGCTAAAGCCGGGAAGCTCCATCACCCAACGGTGCAGGTCGGTGAACCGAATGGTTTTCGGATCGGTATCACTGTGTTGTTCCGAGAGCGCAATCGCAATCTCGAGGGTATCTGTCCACTTCATAGGATGACCTTCTAAGGCAATACGGCAGGTATGGGCAACGCCCGATCAATGGTGCTCACGGGCATAGTTGATGGTGTAGCGCGGAAGCTCCACCACCAAATCCTGGCCATCGACCGCCACCTGACACGACAGACGCGAGAGCGGCGTTAGGCCCCATGCGCGATCGAGCAGATCATCCTCGTCTTCCGACGAGGCCGGCAGGCTGTTAAAGCCCTCCTTCACGACCACATGGCAGGTCGTGCAGGCCCGCGACATTTCGCAGGCGTGCTCGATCTCAACGCCGTGGTCCAAAAGAGCACGGCAGAGATTTTCACCGGACGGCACTTCAAACTCTGTGCCATTCGGGCAAATTTCCGGGTGCGGTAACACCTTAATGCGTGGCATTGTTCAACACTCCATCAATGGATTGGCCTGCTAAGGCCCGCTGCACAGCGCGGTCCATGCGTCGGGCAGCAAATGCTTCGGTCAACACGGTGAGTTGTTTGGTGCGCTCGCGCAGCTGATCCAGATCCGCGCCCCCGCAGCTCTGACGCAAGGCATCGAGCCCGCCATCAATGGCCTGGCGCTCCTGCGCATCAAGCAGATCGGCATCCTGGGCCAATGCTGCCGAAATGGCCTGCAAAAGCCGCTGGGCATCGACCTGCGCCTCACGCAGTGCACGGGCCTGCATATCGTCTTTGGCATTGGAGAACGCCTCGCTCAACATGCGCGCAATTTCTGCATCGGAGAGGCCATAGGATGGCTTGACCGCGACCGATGCCTGCACGCCGCTGCTGAGTTCACGTGCAGTCACCGACAACAAGCCGTCGGCATCGACCTGAAATGTCACCTCGATACGGGCCGCACCGGCCACCATCGGAGGAATGCCTCGCAGTTCGAACCGTGCCAACGATCGGCATTCGCCCACCAACTCACGCTCACCCTGCACAACATGGATCGACATCGCGGTCTGACCGTCTTTGAAGGTGGTGAACTGCTGAGCACGGGCCACAGGAATCGAACTGTTGCGGGGAATAATTTTCTCGGTGAGGCCGCCCATCGTTTCCAGCCCTAATGACAGCGGCAAGACATCGAGCAGTAACCAGTCGTCTCCATCCGATTTGTTGCCCACCAAGAGATCGGCCTGCAAAGCGGCGCCAATGGCCACCACACGATCAGGATCAATATCGCTTTTGGGAGCCTGTTCAAAAAAGCGTTCGGCCGCCTGCCGGATGCACGGCATGCGGGTGCTGCCGCCCACCAAGACCACGCCTTTTAATGCATGGGGCTTCACACGGGCATCGTCTAAGACCTGACGTGCAACCTGAAGGGTGCGTTCGGTCAGATGGGCTGTTACGCAATCAAAGGTGCCGCGATCCATCTCGGCCACGAAGGTCTGGCCCTGGTCATTGCGCCACTCGGCCCGCACCGTGGTCTGATCGGTGGGCTGGTCGGTGAGTTGTTCTTTGACATGGCGGGCCAATCGCGAGAGCCGACGTTTCTCTGTGGCTGTAAGCCCGCGGTAGCAATCGCCAATCTTCCACTCGGCAAGCCAGTGATTGGCCAGGGCCATGTCGTAGTCATCGCCACCCAAGGCTGTGTCACCGCCGGTGGCGACCACCTCAAACACGCCTTTTGAGAGTTTCAACACAGAAACATCGAATGTGCCGCCCCCGAGATCGAACACGGCATACAACCCCTCGGCACCCGAATCCAATCCATAGGCCAGTGCAGCCGCCGTGGGCTCATTGATCAGACGCAGCACCTCTAAGCCTGCAAGCCGGGCAGCATCTTTGGTGGCCTGCCGCTGGGCATCATCAAAATACGCAGGCACGGTGATCACAGCGCCTGCCAGTTCATCGCCGGCCATCAGCCCGAATGCTTGCCTTGCGCGCTCATGCAGCACACGAAGAATCTCAGCAGAGACTTCGACCGGCGAAACGTTCAGCGCATCGGTCTGAATCCGAACCATGCCGCCGCCGGTATCTGCACCGCCATCCAAGGTGAGCCGATACGGCGTGTTCTGTGCCTTGGCATCCTCAAGGCCTCGGCCCATCAGGCGCTTGACCGAGACGATCGTATTGTGAGGATCTTCTGCAGCCATCTCCATCGCCTTCTCGCCCACCGCCACCACGCCACTGGGGCCATAGCGGACAACAGACGGTAACAGCACACTGCCCTGAAGATCTGCCAGAACATCAACACTGCCACTGCGGGTCACGGCCACCAATGAGTGGGTCGTGCCCAAATCAATGCCCACACCGATACGGCGCTCGTGAGGTGCGGCTGACTGTCCGGGTTCAGCGATCTGCAGCAGTGCCATGGGTCAGCCGTTTTTCTTCATCGTGCATCTGCGCTTCAAAACGCATCAGAAACATCATCCGTCGTACCTCTTGTGCCGCACGCGCATAGTCGGGCGCAGAACAATCAAGCAGATGCTCCAGCAGCAGCTGCCCTTCCGATAGCGCAGATGCGACCTCTTGGCCGAGCTGTGCAATCGAGCGCATGTCGTGAGCAGCCACTGCGTCTTCGAGGGATTCTCGCCACTCCATCTGCTGCACCAAAAAATCGCCGGGCATGGCCGTGTTCGATTCCGCATCCACCTCGACCCCATGCAGAGCGCAAAGGTAGGTGGCACGTCGAACGGGGTCTTTCAGCGTGTCGTGGGCCTCGTTGATCTGAGTGGAATACTGCAGCGCCATGCGCCTCTGGGCATCGCTTGCGCCCGCGAACCGATCCGGATGCACAGCACCCTGCACCGCACGCCAGGCACGTTCCAAGGCCTCGGTGTCGATCGAGAACCGAACCGGGAGACCGAATAATGCAAAGTGGTTGCGGCCAGAGGGATGGGCCGCACTGCCCGAGGAGAACGTCACAAGGTTTAGACCTTAAAGGATTCGCCGCAGCCGCATTCGCTTTTGACATTGGGGTTGTTGAATTTGAATCCCTCGTTCAACCCCTCACGGGCGTAATCCAATTCGGTGCCATCGATGTAAGGCAGGCTTTTGGGATCCACCAGCACCTTCACACCGTGACTCTCAAACGCAAGATCTTCTTGCGCCGCCTGATCCACGAACTCAAGCTTATAGGCAAGGCCGGAGCAGCCCGTGGTCTTCACACCAAGGCGCACGCCAATGCCTTTGCCCCGCTTGGCAATAAACTGGGCCACATGCTGGGCAGCTTTTTCGGTCAACGTTACAGCCATGATGTGTACTCCGAAGATCGGGAACGGCGCTCGAAATTACGCTGCTTTGGCCGCAGCCGCCTGCTCTACGCCACCATGCTTCGCCTTGTAGTCGTCAATGGCGGCCTTGATGGCATCTTCGGCAAGAATCGAACAGTGGATCTTGACCGGGGGCAACGCAAGCTCTTCAGCGATCGCCGTGTTTTTGATTTCCATAGCCTGATCAAGCGTCTTGCCCTTGACCCACTCGGTCACCAGCGACGACGAAGCAATCGCTGATCCACAGCCATAGGTCTTGAATTTCGCATCTTCGATGATGCCCTGCTCGTTGACCTTGATCTGCAACTTCATGACATCGCCGCAGGCGGGGGCGCCCACCATGCCAGTGCCCACCGAGGGATCGCCCTTTTCAAAGGCGCCCACGTTTCGGGGGTGCTCGTAATGATCGATCACTTTATCGCTGTATGCCATTTTGATCTCTCCCGGTACAAAGTGTGTTGTTGATCTTGCTTCAGTTAGTGAGCAGCCCACTGCACGGTGTTCAAGTCAACACCATCGTTGACCATCTCCCAGAGGGGCGACATCTCGCGCAGCTTGGCGACTTTCTCTTTGAGCAGCTGCACGGTGAAATCCACGTCCTCCACGGTCGTGAATCGGCCCACCGAAAAACGAATCGACGAATGGGCTAACTCATCGGAACGGCCCAGGGCCCGCAGCACATACGAGGGCTCAAGGCTTGCCGAGGTGCAGGCCGAGCCCGATGACACGGCCACATCTTTGATGCCCATCAACAGCGACTCGCCCTCCACATAATTGAAACTCACGTTCAGGTTGTGGGGGACACGCGACTCCATGTCGCCATTAAGGTAGACCGCCTCCATTTCGGAGAGGCCCTTCCAGAGCCGATCACGCAGGGCACGAATGCGCTCGTTTTCAGTGGCCATCTCGACCTTGGCCAGACGGAAGGCCTCGCCCATGCCCACGATCTGGTGCGTCGGCAAGGTGCCCGATCGCATGCCGCGCTCGTGGCCACCACCGTGAATCTGGGCCTCGACACGGATACGGGGTTTGCGCCGAACAAACAACGCGCCCACGCCCTTGGGGCCATAGGTTTTATGCGCGGAGAACGACATGAGATCGACTTTGAGTGCCTGAAGGTCGATCGCGACCTTACCGGTCGCCTGTGCGCTATCCACGTGAAAGATGATGCCCTTGCTTCGGCAGAACTCACCGATGCGGGCAATGTCTTGGATCACGCCAATCTCGTTATTCACAAACATCACCGAGACCAGAATGGTGTCGGGACGCACAGCCGCTTCAAACACCGACCAGTCGATCAGGCCGTTGTCTTGCACGTCAAGGTAAGTGACCTCGAAGCCCTCGCGCTCGAGCTCCCGGCAGGTGTCCAAGGTGGCCTTGTGCTCGGTCTTCAGCGTGATCACATGGCGGCCCTTGTCTTTGTAGAAGTGGGCCACGCCTTTTAACGCCAGATTGATCGACTCGGTTGCACCGGACGTCCAAACAATTTCTTTGGGGTCGCAGTTCACCAACTCGGCCACATGGGTGCGGGCCTGCTCGACCGCTTCCTCAGCACGCCAGCCGTAGGCGTGGCTGCGCGAAGCCGGGTTACCGAAATCTTCTTTCAGAAACGGCAACATTGCATCGACCACGCGCGGGTCGACCGGTGTGGTGGCGGAGTAATCGAGATAGATCGGACGCTTCATCAGGCCACCGTCGTGTCGGTCACGGTGCGCGGCTCTTGAAACATCACGTGGCGACGCACAGGGTTTTGATCGGAGGACTGCGGCCGCTTGGTGCGCTGCTCTTCCACCAGGTCGTGCAGCGTGACCGAATCCAGAAAGTCCACCATGTGACGGTTCAGACTGGCCCAGAGCTCATGGGTCATGCACTGATGATCGTCGTGGCAGTTCTGCTTGCCGCCGCACTGGGTAGCATCAAGCGGCTCATCCACCGCATAGATGATGTCGGCAACGGTGATGTCTTTATCGCCCCGGGCCAGCTTGTACCCGCCGCCAGGCCCACGCATGGACTCGACCAGCTCGTGACGGCGCAGACGGCCAAACAGCTGCTCTAAGTACGAGAGTGAAATCTTCTGGCGCTGGCTTATGGCCGCCAGGGTCACCGGGCCCTTGTCCTGCCGAAGCCCGAGGTCAATCATTGCCGTGACAGCAAAACGTCCCTTCGTGGTCAGTCGCATGGATATTCTCCGAATAATTGAGTAATTTGGTCAGGAGTTTAGCTTCTCCGATAATTTTGATCAACTATTCAGGAAATATTCCCGGGCAGCCCGCGAGGGAATAACCCGGCGCCTGCAGCACCGCGACGGGGCGTCTCTAGCCCCCGTTCATGCCTGAGGCATCGGCCACAAAAAAAGGGGCTGCACCCGTGTGGCGCAGACCCCTTCTCCGGAACCGGTCTCTCTCGAACCCGGTATTAAGCAGCAGCGACCATGGTGGCCCGGCGACGGACCACTTCCATCAGGCCATTGCAAGCGTCTTCGATGTAATCGAGTGCCTGCTCAAAACCCTGGGGACCCCCATGGTAGGGATCGTTGATCGTGGCAGCCTCGTACTCCGTGGCAAACCGCATCAGCAGCTGCAGTTTGTGCTGCAGGCCGCGTGGACACATCCGCTGCAGCAGGGCCAGGTTTTCCCAGTCCATGGCAAGGATGTAGTCGTACTCTGAAAAATCAGCAAGCTGAATCTTGCGGGCACGGGTCTCGGTCAGGTCATAGCCACGCTTGGACGCAGCATTCACAGCCCGCTGGTCCGGGGCCTCACCCACATGGAAGTCGTGCGTACCGGCCGAATCGCTCACCACAAAATCTTGCAGATTGCCGGCCTTGACCAGCGACTGAAAGACGCCCTGCGCGGTGGGCGAACGGCAGATGTTCCCCATGCACACAAACAGGATCTTGGTTTTCATACCCGAGGGGACATCGCTCTTTTTACTGCTTCGACTGAGCTTCGGACGTCCGGTGGACAAGGCCGAGTCAAAGGGCGTGGTTTCCACCACTTCTTTATCGGAGATCGATGTTGAGTCAAATGTTGTCATACATAGGCCTTTTCAATTGAGTCATGCAATGTGTCTACTCCAAAGACTTCTTCTTTTAATCGGGCCAACTGATCTCTCAGTTGTGCCGCTTTTTCAAATTCCAGATTACGGGCGTGCTCGAGCATGGCTTTTTCAAGCCGTGCCAGTTCTTTCGCCGTATCTTTTGCCGAGCGCTCTGAGCCAACGGCGGCATCGGCTGTATCCAGGCCCACCACATCGGACCGCGGATCCACCACGCCATCGATCAGTTCTCGAATGCGTTTCATCACCCCACGCGGTGTAATCCCGCGTTCTTCATTAAATGCAATCTGCTTGGCGCGGCGTCGCTCGGTCTCCGAGATGGCACGGCGCATCGAGTCGGTCATGCGGTCGGCATACAGAATGGCCCGGCCGCTTAGGTGCCGCGCCGCACGGCCAATGGTTTGAATCAGGCTACGCTCGGAGCGCAGGAACCCTTCTTTGTCAGCATCGAGAATCGCCACCAGAGAGACCTCGGGAATATCGAGTCCCTCACGCAGCAGATTGATGCCCACCAAGACGTCAAACGTGCCAAGCCGCAGATCACGCAAAATCTCAACACGCTCAACCGTATCAATATCGGAGTGCAGGTAGCGCACCTTGATGCCGTTGTCGGAGAGGTAATCGGTCAGGTCTTCGGCCATGCGTTTGGTCAGGGTCGTGACCAACACACGCTCGTTACGCGCCACACAGACCTTGATCTCGCCCAACAGATCGTCAACTTGGGACTCGGCGGGCCGAACCTCGACGGCCGGATCGACCAGGCCCGTGGGCCGCACCACCTGTTCAACCACCGCAGCGCCGCTTTTCTCGAGTTCATAGGCCGAGGGCGTGGCCGACACAAAAATCGCTTGGCGCATCTTCGGCTCGAATTCTTCAAACTTCAACGGCCGGTTATCAAGGGCCGACGGCAGACGAAACCCGTAATCGACCAGGGTCTGCTTGCGTGAACGGTCACCGCGGTACATGCCGCCGAGCTGGCCGACGGTCACGTGGCTCTCGTCGATAAAAATCAGTGCGTCTTTCGGCAGGTAATCCACCAGCGTGGGCGGCGGCTCACCGGGCTTGGCGCCCGACAGGTGGCGGGTGTAATTCTCAATACCCTTGCAAAAGCCAAGCTCGCCGAGCATTTCCAGATCAAAACGGGTGCGCTGCTCGATGCGTTGGGCCTCGACCAGTTTTTGTTCGGCGACAAAAAACTTCGATCGCTCGATCAGCTCTTCTTTAATCGTCTCAATGGCACGCAGGACCACCTCGCGTGGCGTCACGTAGTGCGACGAGGGGTAGACCGCAAAGCGCGGGATCGACTGGCGGACCCGGCCGGTCAGCGGATCAAAGAGCTGAAGTGACTCGACCTCATCATCAAAAAGCTCGATGCGCAGGGCCAACTCGGCATGCTCCGCAGGAAAGATATCGATCGTGTCGCCGCGCACGCGGAAGCTGCCCCGCGAGAATTCAATGTCGTTGCGCTGGTATTGCATGCGCACGAGCTGGGCAATCAGATCCCGCTGGCCCACCTTGTCGCCTTGGCGCACGAGCATCACCATCTGGTGATAGTCCGAAGGGTTGCCGATACCGTAAATGCACGATACCGACGCCACGATCACGGTGTCGCGCCGCTCGAGCAGGGATTTGGTCGCCGAGAGGCGCATCTGCTCGATGTGCTCGTTGATGGCGGAGTCTTTTTCAATGAAGAGATCGCGCTGAGGCACATAGGCCTCGGGCTGGTAGTAGTCGTAGTACGAAACGAAGTACTCCACCGCGTTACGGGGGAAGAACTCCCGCATCTCGGAGTAAAGCTGGGCTGCCAGTGTCTTGTTGGGGGCCAGAATCAGAGCCGGACGCCCGAGACGGGCAATCGTGTTGGCCATGGTGAAGGTCTTGCCTGACCCGGTCACCCCCAGCAGCGTCTGAAACGACAGGCCATCGTTGACCCCCTGCACCAGACGAGCGATCGCCTCGGGCTGATCGCCCGCCGGCTCAAACGGCAGTGCCAACTCGAAGGGGCTGCCCTCGAACTGGATGACACCGGGGTTTTCACGGACGCCCATGCTAGACTTTCGGGTGGTGTTTTTTAATGCGTCAAAAATTGTGCAATCGCGCATTTTCCCCTGTCGAGCCCTGAATTTCCACCTTTTTTTCTTCTGCCAAACCCTTGACAAAAGGGTTTTGACCCGCCCATGACCAGCCCTGCGACCTCCCTTTTTTCCGCCGTTGAAATGGCGCCCAAAGACCCAATCCTGGGCCTGACCGAGACCTATTTGGCCGACACACGGCCTGAAAAAGTCAATCTTGGGGTTGGCGTTTATTACGACGATAACGGCAAGTTGCCGTTACTTAGAGCCGTAAAGAAGGCAGAAGAAGCAAGAATCGCCAAGGGCCTTCCCCGCGGCTACCAGCCTATCGATGGCCCTGCCGCCTACAACAAGGCAGTCCAGAACCTGCTCTTTGGGGCCGACAGCGCCGAGGTCACCTCTGGCCGCGTGATCACCCTGGACACCCTGGGCGGCACCGGCGGCCTGAAGGTCGGCGCCGACTACCTCAAGCGGCTTCTGCCCGGCAGCGCCGTGGCCATCAGCGACCCCACCTGGGAGAACCACCGGGGGGTGTTCGAGGGGGCCGGGTTTACCGTCAACGCCTACACCTATTACGACCCCAAGACCCACGGCCTGGATTTCGGCGGCATGGTCACCAGCCTCAAAGGCATGCCCGACCGCAGCATCGTGCTGCTGCATGCCTGCTGCCACAACCCGACTGGGGTGGACCTGACCGACCAGCAGTGGGAAGAGGTGGTCGCCTTGTGCAAGGCCAAACAATTCGTTCCGTTCCTCGACCTGGCATACCAGGGCTTCGGCGACGGGATCACGCAAGACGCCACTGCGGTTCGGCTCTTCGCGAAGGCAGGCATGCCATTTCTGGTGGCCAGCTCCTTCTCCAAGTCGTTCTCGCTCTACGGCGAACGGGTGGGCGCGCTCTCGATTGTCACGGCGAACAAAGACGAATCGATCAAGGTACTGAGCCAGGTCAAGCGGGTTGTCCGCACCAACTACTCCAACCCGCCCACGCACGGCGGCGCGATTGTTACAGATGTACTGACAACGCCAGAGCTTCGTGCCATGTGGGAAGAAGAACTCTCGGAGATGCGTGAGCGGATTCGTCAGATGCGCGTTGCATTCGTGGACAAACTCAAAGCTCTGAACGTGAAGCAAGACTTTTCTTTTGTGGCCCGCCAGCGGGGCATGTTCAGCTACTCCGGCCTGAACCCACAGCAGGTGGACCGTCTGCGCGAAGAATTTGCCATCTACGCCATCGGCTCTGGCCGTATCTGTGTAGCGGCACTCAACACCGGCAACATTGATCGCGTGGTCAAGGCCGTCGCCGCCGTACTGTAGTCCGCCGCCGGGCCCCTCCACGGGCCCGACGAATACCTCTAAGCACTAGAGGGAAACACCTTAAGGAATTCCCCGAATCGACCCCGGGGGACAGATCTGGTCAGATGCTCTCCCATTACAGGGGAGAACAATCGCCCGCGCGGCCACAGTGTCGCCGCAGGCGTAGCCGACATGACCACAGGAATGCGCATTGCCGTCTGCGACGACTGGGAGCAGTCTGCTCAGTCGAGCGCTGATTGGTCCGAACTTCAGCAGCACGCTGAAGTTCGGTTTTTCACTGCGCCCTTCGCATCACAAGACGACGCGATACGTCAGCTGCACGATTTCGATGCCATCTGCCTGATGCGTGAACGCACGCCCTTCCCCAAAGAAGTGATCGCGCAGCTGCCCCGCCTTAAGCGTCTCTTGTTTACTGGGGAACGCAACCTCTCGGTCGACACAGAATTCGCTCAGAGCCGCGGCATCGTTGTGTCGGGCACCCCGGGAGGACCGAACAAGGCCTCGACTGCCGAACACACCTGGGCCCTGCTCTTGGCGGCGACCCGTCGTGTGGTGGTGTCCATGCAAGGCATGCAGGCCGGCCAATGGCGTTCAGACGCCCAAGGTGACCCCTACACCATTCCTGACACCTTGGAAGGAGACCGGTTTGGCGTGATCGGTCTTGGTGAAATCGGCCGTCGCGTCGCGCGCATCGCACAAGGGTTTGGCATGGAGGTCGTGGCCTGGAGCCAGAATCTCACCAATGAAAAAGCTGCCGCGTTTGGTGTGCGTCGGGTTGAGAAAAACGAACTCCTGGCCACATCCTGTGTGGTCTCACTTCACCTCGTGCTCTCCGATCGCACACGCGGCATCATCGGACCGACCGAGTATTCGCTGATGCGTCGTGATGCGCTACTGGTCAACACCTCGCGTGCAGGCCTTATCGATGAGCATGCACTGCTTGCAGCACTGGAGTCAGGCCGGCCGGCCCATGCAGCACTCGATGTATTCGGTACGGAACCGTTACCGGCGAGCAGTCCGCTGCTCCATCACCCGCAAATCACTACGACACCCCATCTGGGCTTTGTCTCCACCCCAGTCTACGAAACGTTTTACAAAACGATCGTGGCTGACCTATCTCGGTGGCTCGAGCGTACGACCGTCACGTCGTAGGCGTCTGCGGTACGGGCGGATGGTCCTCGGGCGTCACGCCCAAGGCAATAAGAAACCGCGAGACCATGTTGTAGGCGGAGATCACCCCTACCAACTCGACCACCTGCGTATTGCCAAGCTGTGCCTGGAGTCGACGCATCAATGCATCGGGCACCGCGATCTCGCGTGTCATCGCGCGTGTCAAGGCGATCACATCCTGTGCAACGGCATTGAACATGGACCAGTCGGCATGTGGATCTGCGATACGGCGTAAGGCCTCGACCTGCTGGTGCGTTCCGCCTGCGGCAATCAATTCGGGCGCGTGATGAAAAAACTCGTATTCGGCGCCGTTTAACACGGCAACGCCGCACATGGCGATTTCACGGTGCTGGGCCGACAACGACAAATTACGCCGGACCTCCCCCAAAAACGCGTTCCAGCCGCGGGCAAACGGAATACTGTGCAACAGCATCCGATCCAGATGAATGAGGTGGCCTCCACGACGCGCGCGAATGGCGCCAACAACATCGGCAGGCTCGGCCAGATCGTGGGGAACGTAGGGGATAACAGGGGTCATTTGGCGCTCGCTCCTGGGAAATTCAATGTTTTGTAATCGAAGGCTACACGAGCGATGGGGCCTGAAGCCCGCTGGGCGAGCGATTACGAGTTAGTGTAGAATTCGACCACCTTCCTCGATAGCTCAGTTGGTAGAGCACCGGACTGTCAAAAGGCAGCACTGCAGGGAAACCTGCAGAGGAAAATCGGGTGAATTCAGGGAATGTCGCTGGCATGTATGTGTTTGCGAAGAATCCTGAGCCAAGCCCGCCGAAGGACCAAAACTATTGTTTTGTTTAGGCGGGAAGGTGCAGAGACTAGAGGGTGAGCAGTCCAAGCGATAAACCTCACTAGCGCCCGACACCCTAACGGTTAAAGCCGAGGGTGATGAGATAGTCCAGCGTGAAAACGTTGTAATCCGTAGGTCCCTGGTTCGAGCCCAGGTCGGGGAGCCAAATCAAAAAGCCCAGAGGAATCTGGGCTTTTTTCTTTTAGACTCGCGCCATGTCTAACGAGACGCTTTTGGTCATGTTCGAGGGGCTACTGGTCTTCGGTGGAGCCTTGGCCTTTGGCTGGTGGCAACTTCGCTCGATCAAAAAGGATCAAGAAAAAGCCCGTCGTGCGGCCAAGCCAGAGGACGATAAAACCCAATGATTCCTGCCCCCGAAGCCCTTAACCCCCTGACCGAGGCCATCCAGCTTTCCATTGCGCCCGTGTTCCTGTTAACCGGCGTGGCAGGCATGCTCAATGCGCTAGGCACACGCCTTGCACGCGTTATTGACCGCGAACGGGTCTTGGAAGACCGGCTTGTGGGCGCCACCCCCGAAACCGAACCGCGCTTTGACCGCTTCACACGCGAACTGCAGACGCTGGGCACCCGTAAAAAAATCATTAACGCAGCGACTGCACTCATGGTGGTCTGTGCGGTGCTGATCGGCATGACCGTGGTCGAACTGTTTTATTCCACCGGCATGCAAGGCCGGCTTCAGCTCTCGCAGTGGGTACCGGCAACATTCCTTGCAGGATTTGTCTGCTTTATTGCCTCGTGCGTGTTTTACCTGGCCGAGATTCTGGTGGCCTCCCAGATGATTGGGCTTGTGAAGAAGCGGCACTGATTCGTCAGAAACACTGATTCGACAAAAATCAACGCGGGGACCGCGTCACGCGAAACGGGCTTGTCCCGTGCAGCCGCCAGTCGATCCACGGAAACAACAAACAGCCTGCGCCCAAGGCAGCAAAGCCAATCGCCCACTGCAGCGGGGTGGTCCCGCCGCCCGATGCATCAAGTGCCATGCCGAAAATCGCAGGACCGATCACACCGCCACCACCAAAACCAATCAGCGAATACAACCCCAGCGCTGCGCCCTTCACCGAGGGGTCAGCCGCATTCACAAGCCCTGCCGTTAGCGTGGCGGAATCCGCCATCACCAGCATCGAATACACCACCATCAGCGCAAACACGAGCCACCAGCCGCTGCCGGCGAGTAACGCCATCGCCACACCCACCAGTGTCGTTGTGGCCATCACCAACACAATCCAGACGCGGCGCCCGAACCGTAGTGCCATCTCGTTACCAAGAATGGAGGCAGGCACGGAGAAAATACTGACCACTGCCGTTGCCGTGGCCGCCGACATCGGGGTGACCGTGCCGCTCGGCAGTAACGACACACTGAACGCAAAGAACGCCACAATCCACGCACGCGACCCAAACAGCTCCGCACAGTGCACACCATACCCAATGGTGTAACCGAGGCATTCCCGATCCTGCAACACACGGCGCCAGGTCGCCACGGGGAACAAACGCTGCAACGACCAATTCACCGCCACCGGATGCCGCTCGTGCTCCAGTGGCCGCGTGCGCGACAGCACAAGCAATGCCGCCATCAAGGGCCCCATGGCACACAGAAAAAATGTCCAGCTCGTGCCGATGTACGGCAGCGCAAGCCCGGTGATGAAAAGCGATGATGCCGCGCCAAATCCGAAGAACGCCGTATAAAACGCCACAAATCGCGACTGCTCACGGCCCCGCGTACGGTCCGACAGGATTTTTAATCCAGGCATGTAGGTCGCCGCGATGCCAGCGCCCAAGAGAACCTGAAACAGCAGCGCCGAAACAAAACCCTCTGCGCCGACCGCAAACCCGATGCCACCCGATGCCGCGATAAGGCTGCCCATGGTGTAGATACGCCGCGCATCCATGACATCGGTAAGGCTTGACCAGGTCGACACCGTTGCCACATAGCCAATAAAAAACCCGCTCGCGATCCAGCCGGCCTCGCTGTTGGAGAGCCCCCACTGGGCCTGGAGCTGAGTCAATGCCACCGCATACGTGGAGAACCCAAGCAGCGACAAAATGTGCGCGGCCAGCAGCGCAATGGCGACGCGTTTAACTTGCATGCACAATAGCCGTCATGATTCGTGGATTTATTCTGATTCTTTTGTTCCAGGGACTCGGCGAGATTATCTCGAAAGTGCTGGATCTGCCGATTCCCGGTCCGGTCATCGGCCTGGTGATACTGCTGGCCACCCTACTGATACGCAAAACCATCGACCCCGATCTGGACCTTGTGGCCACCGCATTTGCACAGCATCTGGGGCTGCTTTTCATCCCCGCGGCGGTCGGCGTGGTCATGTTTGCGCCACGATTCAAAGACCACGGGCTGGCCATTGCCGCCATTCTCACGGTGAGCGTGGTGGTCTCGGTGGCGGTTACCGCACTGGTGCTTCGGCTACGCAAATGACACCCGATACCCCGCTCATGGAGCTGCGTGAAATCTGGGTCTACCTGACCGGCACACCACTGCTCTCGTTGATCCTGACACTGGCAGCCTACCAGCTTGGCCTGATGATCTACGAGCGCTTTGAAAAAAGCCCGCTGGCCAACCCAGTAGCGATCGCGATTCTGATCGTGATTGTGGCCATCAGCGCGATGGACATTCCTTACGCCACGTATTTCGAGGGCGCGCAGTTTATTCACTTCCTTCTGGGAAGCGCGACCGTGGCGTTGGCTGTGCCCATCTACAAGGGATGGCATCTGCTTGCAGGCAAGGGGTTGATTCTGTCGGCAGCGTTGTTTGCGGGGGGTGCAGCATCGATTGCCTCTGCTGTTGGTCTGGCGATCTTGTCTGGCCTTCCCCAAGACCTGATCACTCCCTTTTACGCCAAATCCGTCACCGCACCGATTGCGATGGGTGTGGCCGAAACCATCGGCGCATCCCCAACGCTCACAGCCGTATATG
>JACCEE010053675.1_pt1 | contig 24719 bp, 16 predicted proteins | sample 7449931 | NCBI WGS metagenome assembly JACCEE01 (sample SAMN15323457, study PRJNA562643) | freshwater metagenome | isolation source: river surface water | place: USA:Blue River Watershed | collected 2017-08-19 | reverse complement strand
ATTTTGATTTGATAGTCAGAACACTTGATTTTGAAATTGGCTTTCAAAGTAACAGCACCATCTTTCACCACTACTTTACCAGGAACGGTGATGTCTTTGGTTACGCCATGCATGGTCAACTGACCAATTGCCTCCACGGGGTACTCTCCATTTTGAGCAAAATTCACGGCAGCCATGTTTTTGATTTTCCCTTTGAAATTACTGTATTGAAAGCGAGAAGTTTCCATGTAATTCTCTTGAAAGTGCTTCTGCATCAGCGCTGATTTAAACACGAAACCGTTTACAGGCACACGAAACTGCAACTGATTGTTGGCTGGGGCGATGGCGGCTTCTACTTGACTGTTGTTGGCAGAAAATTCTTCGATAGCGGTTTTGCTTACGAAAGAGATTTTACCCGCAGCAGTTTTGTATACTTGAGCGTTTGAAAGCATGGGCATCAAGGCCACGGCAGCGATAAAGATGTATTTTTTCATGATTGTATTGTTAATTTGAGTTAGTTTTTAATAGAGATAGTTTTTGACCTTTCATATATCAATTTGTATCAGAAGAATCTGAAGCATTCTCGTGATCCAAAGATTTGGACACATCGGCTTTGTGTTGCTCTAATTTCAACAAGGTACAACGACTCATATCGATCTTCTTTTCAGCGAACAGGTCATCGGCCGACATCGGCACCACCAAACCATCGCAAACACATTGAAGTGTCACCATGTCGCCCGCAACCACCCCGCTCACAGAAGCTTGGTAATCTTGGTGGAAATTGGCATTCACATTGAAACCTTCCACACCGGTTTTGATTTGCAAGGTGAGGCTGCTATCGCCAAGTACATCGGCCACTTCGCCTGAGAATTTTACGCTTTTCCCTACAAAGGCCGAGAAGGTTCTGGCCGCGGCTGTATCCGCATTCAATTCGCCCACCCACTGATTCAATTCCTTTTCGAAATCTGGCTTGCCCGCGCTTTGATTTTCAGGGGCCTTGTTCCATAGATAGTAACCCACGATGAGGCCAGATACCAAAATGGCTAAAAGAAGCAGAAGAATGTTACGTTTGTTCATGGTTTTTATGATTTTTGCAAAACAATAAATTGTAGTTGCGTATCTTGTAACAACAAATGTGCCATGAACCCCCAAAAAATGAACCGAAATATTTTTTACTCACTGATAGTTTTCTTTAACTTTTCTGGCTTAAATGCTCAAATTCAATCAAATAGAGTCACATACATTGCCGAAAAAATTTATCAGGCCGACACCGCCTTTGGCACAGCCACCGCCATGGTGGTCGAAAATGGCATCATTCTTTACATGGGGGATGTCAGAACGGCCGATTCCCTCTACCCAACATCTACCAAAAAGGAATTTGCCGGAAAGTATATATACCCGGGATTCATTGATGCACACTGTCATTTCTTGGCCTATTCAAAAGGATTAACAGAAGTAGACCTGGTGGGAAGCAAATCGGAAGCAGACGTGATCAAACGGGCCAAGAAATTTGCAAAAAAGAACAAATTGCCTTGGCTCATCGGTCGGGGCTGGGATCAAAACGATTGGGCCGTGAAGGAATTTCCGAACATGCAAAAATTGAGCAAAGCCTTTCCCGATCGCCCAGTTTGTTTGAGTAGAATCGATGGCCATGCCGTATGGATCAACGCTGCAGCCATGAAAAAGCTTCATCTCAATCCAGACACCCTCATTTTCGGGGGTGAATTTGTGAAAGTGAATGGCGAATTCACCGGGATTTGCATCGACAATGCTGCAGACTGGGTAAAATCCCAATTGCCGTCTGTGCCCTTTTCGGCATGGGAAAAAGGCTTAGAAACCGGATTAACCAATTGTCATGCCCAAGGCCTTACCCAAATTGCAGAAGCCGGAATATCGGTGGCCGACATCGATCTCATTCAAACCTTACAAGCACAAAACAAGCTCAACCTCAGAATTTATGGCATGCTGGCCGTGAACGAAGAAAATCTGGGATACATCTCAAGAAATGGCATGATCTACTCCGATCTTTTCACGATGCGATCGGTGAAGATTTATTTGGATGGCGCTTTGGGATCGAGGGGTGCATTGCTCAAAGGCGATTATTGCGACCAACTGGGACACAAGGGATTGCAAATCATTGATCAACCCAAATTTGAAATGTATCAGAACTTTTTGTTGAACAAGGGGTTTCAGATTTGCGTACATGCCATCGGTGACAGCGCCAACGCCATCGCCCTGAGAACTTTTAACAAATATATACCAGAAGGATATGATGCAAGATGGCGCATCGAACACGCCCAAATCGTGAACATTAAGGACCAAAAAATGTTTAGCAAAAGGAGCATCATTCCGAGTGTTCAGCCCACCCATGCCACATCCGATGCACCTTGGGCCAATGAGCGATTGTGCAATGCAGATGCCAAAGGTGCATATGCTTATCAGAATTTACTGAAGCAAGCCGGAACCATCGCCTTGGGTACAGATTTTCCCGTGGAAGGCATTTCCCCCATGCACACGTTTTATTCCGCCACCCAACGAATGGATGCGGCAGGAAAACTCGAAAGACCTTTCATTGGCGAACAAGCGCTGACCCGAAAACAGGCTTTGTGGGGAATGACTTTGTGGGCGGCTTATGCCAATTTCGATGAAACGCGTACGGGTTCGTTGGAGGCAAGTAAAATGGCAGATTTCGTGGTGATGAATACCGACATCATGGAAGTGGAGGCACCAAAAATCTTGAAAGCCAAGGTCACGCATACATTCATTGGTGGGAAATTGGTTTACGGAAAACCTTAAACGGGTTGCATTGCACAAAATCCTACATTGTGTGATGACCGTCATGTTCTTTATTGAAATTCAACCTAATTTTGCTACATCATGAAATTCACCCACTTGGGCTATTTGTCGATGTTGCTATTGGGCGTTGGCTGCAAAGAGAAATCGCAGTACATCACACCAGAATCCAAACCCATCATTGAATCTGTATACGCCAGCGCTACCATCAATGCGGCGGAACAGTATACGGTGTATCCGGCGATATCGGGAAGAATCATCTCCTTCTCAACCCAAGAAGGCAACAACATTTTGGCAGGGGGATTGATTGCCCACCTCGACAATACCAGCAGCGCTTTGAATGCGGCTACGGCGAAGGAGGCATCGGACCTATCCCAACTGGGCGAAAAGCAAATCCAAGAAGTCGCGGCGCAGCTTGCCACCGCAACAGAACAGGCCAAATTGGATTCTGTAAACCTCAAACGACAGCAAAATTTATGGGCACAGCAGATAGGCAGTTTAACGCAATTGGAAGCGAAAAAAATGGCGGCATCGGCCAGTAAAAACGCCGTAAAAGCGTTGCAATCCAAGTTGAGCTTGGTGCAAAAACAGGTGCGTTTTAGTCAAATCCAAGCAAAAAACAACGAAGGAACTGCCCAAAAGACATTGAGTGAGTACGATGTGAAATCAGACATTTCAGGCGAAGTATTCCAGCTACTTGCCGAAAAAGGAGAATGGGTATCGCCCCAGAAACCATTGGCCATCATTGGAAACAGCAAAGACTTTTTGGTTCACATGGAAGTGGACGAGGTGGATATCGCAAAAATAGCGATCGGCCAAACGGTGGTGGTTTCACTAGATGCGTACAAAGGAAAATCGTTCAAAGGGCATGTATCTCGGATTACCCCCATCATGAACGCAAAAACCCAATCGTTTGAGATCGAAGCCGTTTTCGATGAAAAACCCAACAAATTGTACCCCGGATTGAGCGCCGAAGTGAATATCGTAATTGCCGAAAAAACCAGTGCATTGTTGATTCCGGTTGCTTGTTTGGGAAAAGACAATGTGGTGGCTACGGAAGATGGAGATGTGATGGTTAAACCCGGTTTACGCAATTTGGAATACGTAGAAATTTTGGAGGGCCTCACCCCAACATCGAAGATAGTGGCCCCAAAAGCAAAATAAGGCCATGAGCAACGCCCTACTCATTCAAATTGCCAAAACGCATTTGCTTACGCGCAAGAAACAAAGCGCCATTGCCAGTTTGGGTGTAACGTTTGGTATCGGCACGTTCATTGTTTTGGTGAGCTTCATGACCGGATTGAATGGTTTGTTGGATGGCTTGATCCTCAACAGAACGCCGCACATCCGCATTTACAACGAGGTGAAGCCCAGCGAAAAGCAACCCATCGCCTTGCATCCCGAATACAAGGGGAAGGTCAATATGGTGAGTTCGGTTCGTCCAAAACAGGACCCAGTGAGCATTTACAACAACAAGCCGCTGATGAATACGCTAAAGAAGAATCCATTGGTGATGGGCATTACGCCACAGGTGAGTGCCAGGATCTTTTATCAATCGGGCTCTGTATTGCTCAACGGAAACGCCATTGGCATTGATGTGTTGGAAGAGGATCGATTGTTCAATTTCAAACAGTACATCGTTGATGGGAAACCCCAAGATTTGGCAAACAACGAAAATGGCATCGTATTGGGCATCGGCGTAGCCAAAAAACTGAGCATTCAAGTGGGCGATAGAATTCAACTCATGAGCAGTACGGGCGCCACCCATCGATTGAAAGTGGTGGGTTTTTTCCAGAGCGGTTTGGCCGATATCGACAAACTTCAGAGTTATGTGAATGTAAAGATGGCCCAACGCATCGCCGGGGAAGGCAACAACTTTGTGACTGATATCAGTGTGAAACTGTTCGACATTGAAAATGCGAAGGGTTTATCGGACCAAATCTCGCAAACTTACGGGGTGAATAGCATCGACATCAAAGCGGCGAATGCCCAATTTGAAACGGGCACCACGATCCGAAACATCATCACATATGCGGTATCAATTACGCTGCTGATTGTGGCGGGTTTCGGCATTTACAACATTTTGAACATGGTGATTTACGAGAAGATGAACGACATCGCCATATTGAAGGCCACCGGATTTTCGGGTTCCGATGTGAAGCGCATTTTTATTTACCAAGCGATGTTCATTGGCGTTGTGGGCGGATTGATGGGATTGATTATGGGCGGTTCTTTGAGTTATTTGATCAGCAAAGCGCCTTTTGAAACAGAGGCCATTCCCACTGTGAAAACCTTCCCTGTCAACTTTCAACCCTTGTTTTATGTCATCGGTGCGATTTTCGCCATCATCACAACCTTTTTTGCTGGATATCTTCCGGCGCGAAAGGCGAGCAAAATCGACCCAGTAGAGATCATTCGCGGACAATAATCCCATTCACAAACCAGTTACCGATAACCTTCAACAGATACCCATTCCCTAGCCCCTCATCTCGTGAGCCAAAACACCATCCTCAAAACCCTCGATGTTCAAAAATACTTTGTAGACCCTGTCAAGGTGCAAGTGCTCAAGAACATCAACATCGAAGTACAAAAAGGGGAATTTGTGAGCATCATGGGCAAATCGGGCTGTGGGAAAAGCACATTGCTATACATATTGAGTACCATGGACACCAATTACGAAGGGCAGTTGTTTTTGGGCGATCGATTGCTCACCGGGCTCAGCGGCGCAGAACTCTCAGTGGTGCGCAATGAACACATCGGATTTGTTTTTCAATTTCATTACTTGTTACCCGAATTCACCGTATTGCAAAACGTGATGATGCCTGGTTTGAAGTTGGGCAAAAAAAGCAAAGAGGAAGTGGAGCACGATGCCATGAACAAGTTGAAATTGTTGGGTGTGGATGACCAATTTGCCAAAAAGGCCACACAAATTTCTGGGGGTCAAAAGCAGCGCGTTGCAATCGCCAGGGCATTGATCAACGAGCCCACCATCATCATGGGCGATGAGCCCACGGGCAACTTAGACAGCAAGAACGCGGGCATTGTCTTCGACATTTTCAAAGAGCTCACCCACGAACTGGGCACATCCTTGTTGATTGTTACGCACGATCCCGACTTTGCAGGTAAAACCGACCGAATCATTGAAATGGCCGATGGCTCTGTTGTGTCATAAAACCAGGCCGCGAGTGCACAAATCCCATACCAAGACATTGAATTTCAATGGTTTTTGAGGAACGCCTTGAATTGTAAGCAAATTTCAAATTCTCAGCAAAAAATCAGTTTTTTTCGTATATTTGCAGTCCTTTAAAAAGGTCGGATGGCCGAGTGGCTAGGCACGGGTCTGCAAAACCCTTTACAGCGGTTCGAATCCGCTTCCGACCTCTAAAGTAAGCCCCCTTATTTGAAACGAGGGGGCTTTTTTTATGAGTTAAATCTCGGTTTGCTCGCGGGATTGCAAGTAGAAATGATCTCAGTTGAGGAAATTCAAATCTTTTCTGGAATCAATACAAATCACGGATTGATCCGCAATATTTCTTTCAAAACAATACCTTCCGATTGAATTTCAACCCGATACTCTTTGGTCTCCTTGGCATTATACAAGGGCAGCGCAATGAGATTCTCCCCCGCTACCAATCCTGTTGGGAAATCGTATTCTAGCAACAATTTGCCACCTACATCTCGTAAAATCAATTTACAGTCTCCCGCTCTTTGTGCCTCAATGGCAAAAACCACCTTTCCTGTTTCTGTATTGGTAAACGCTTGAAAGTGCAATTGTCCATTGCTCCCCTGATTTACCACCCAATCATCATCGCACCAAATCTTACTCGAGGGATCTTTGCGATTTTGATTTCTGTACCAATACACGGCGTACAATCCAGGCTCTGCTTTGCTTTCATCGGCATCGTTGTCGAAAAAAACATTGGGGGCCGTTGTAGAAAATCCGCCATACAGATACCCCAAAAGCAGACTATCGCCGAGCAGCGATTCCATATCTACCACTTGGGTCCCTTCCATCCTGGGCATGTATTGCGATGGGATAAATTCGGTACCCGCACCCACCCCTTTGGGCAGTGAAATGGGCAATCGATATTCCTTGTACTCCCCCGCCGCATTGCGTTCAACCACAGAAGCTGTTTGAACTACAGGCACATCCGGATCTTGCACAAGCTCCATCGAATCATTGTAAAAATATTGAGAAATCCCACCGAAGAACACATTGAATTGCGCATCTACCTTGTACGAATACATGGCCAAATGCGCGCTGTGGTATTGGTTGAGTAATTGATGAAACGCCGGAACGGCTTGGATTTTGTTTAGAGCACCTAGCCTCAGCACCGTAGTGTGCGGAATGTTGGCCCGCTCTTGAAAGACCCCCGAAAACAATTGCAAACTTTTCAATACCCTAGGAAAAACCGAAACACTCCGCCCACCCAAATCATCAAGCGCTTGGCCACTCCCGTTGGCTTCATCCAACACTTCCCAAGACAAATCTTCCATCACATTCAAATCCCGGCGGCGAATTGTACTATCTATCAATTCATCCAACCATTGAACCGCAAAACGGGGCGAATTCACCACCGAAAACACCCGTATCCCGCGATGATACTCTTGCTCAAACCCAGGTCCGTTCTGAGGTCCCATGGGATTATACAACCCATCGAATCGATGTCCGCCCGCAAGATAAAACTTCCCATCCGCCACAACCATCCCCCCACCCGTGAGGGCGAATTTGGGATCTTGGATCACAGAAAACACCTTTTTAACTTTCGCTTTGGCCCATTTTTTAACGGTTGAATTGTATTTTCTTCGTTGCGAATTGTTGACCGAGGCATTTTTACTTTTTCTGCTGCGGTTGACTTTGCACTCATCGAACCAACTTTCTAAGGCTTTGAGATCTACTCTGGTGAGGTAAGGAAACGTCCGATGTACTTCTCTATCACCCATCCCTTGAGTAACATCGTTCGATGAAACAAGGCCATATCCCCCGGCCAAATACAAAAAATCACCCTCTTGTGCCCACAGCATGTTGGTAGATGACAATTGTGATTCAACCATCGGTGGCAACCCCTTAATGGGCAATGAATCGATGGTTTTTTGCTGCGGATCGATCTGCCAGATATAGCGATTGGCGTGAGCAGAATCGAAAGCCCTGAATGGCTGCCTGCGGTGCAATCCATCGCGACGACCGCCCATCACATACCACTTCCCATTGAATTGGGCCACAGAAAATGAATGAAGGGCCGGCAAACCCGAAAAAGTCACGGGGTTCACTGAAAGTTCAAACGGATTGGTTTGACCTTGGCTTTGCTTAGGAACGACCATCAACAATGCCAATAAAAATGCAATCCGCAAAAGCACACCCATTCGCGTCAACCCACGCAGAAAACCAAATAACTGACTCGTTGCGAAATGAAAAGAATTCTGAATCGCTTCAATCTCCATGGCAATTCGCCCATTAAATCGTTGCTTGTTTGACACTTTCATTTTACACAAAGGTATCTGAGATGAATGAAAATCACAGTGACATTCCACACAGAATCAACCCTCCTAAAGGTCGAACATCTCAATTGAAGTAAAAATTACGGATTTCCCTTAAAAATCCCTTTCTCAATTGCGATTTTCCGTTTTTTTATCGCCCTTCATCCCCATAGATTTGAATTTTATGTTAAATCAAGCCCCCCTCTATTCTCGATTTTGGCAATATCTGCGCGAGCGATTCCCGTTGCATTCACACGGGATATTGATCGCGGCCTTCGGATTTAGCGCCATTGGATATTCTCGCGTTAGCAGAGACGTTGCCGGCTTCATTCCTTTCAACGATTATTTGATCTGTATCTTCAATACCATTACGTTGTTCTTTTTGCTCCGGGTTTTTGACGAGCACAAAGACGCCAAAGAAGATGCTCTGTATCGCCAAGAGTTGCCGGTCCCAAGGGGATTGATATCGCTCAGAGAACTCCGAAACATCGCCTGGGTGGTATTTGTGTTGCAATGCTTGGTGACAGCATTAACCCTCCCCCAGATGTTGCCCCTATACGCCATGGTGATTGGGTATTTGCTGCTGATGGGCAAAGAATTTTTTGTTGCCGAGTGGTTAAAAAAACGACAATTCTGGTACGTCACCAGCCACATGCTCATCATTCCATTGGTGGATGTTTATGCCAGCGGATATGATTGGTATTTGGAGGGCAGCGAAGCGCCATTTGGATTGATTTTCTTTTTTGGCGTGTCATTCATGAATGGCATTGTGTTAGAGGTGGGTCGAAAAATACGGGCTCCTCACGACGAAAAGCCAGGTGTAGATACTTATTCCGCGATGTTGGGGTTGACGCGCGCTTTGCGTCTTTGGGTACTTGTACTGTTTTTTACCTTGATTTTGGCTCTGGGTGCGGCGCATTACGCCCATGCCAAACCCGTGGTTTCCATTGCATTGATTGTGTATTTCTGCCTAACCCTTTGGGCTGCCATCCACCACCATCGCACTCAAACTTCTTCTAGCGCAAAATGGGTTGAACAAGCCAGTGGTTTGTGGACCATCTTGATGTATTTGACATTGGGCGGCGTGTTAACCTTCATGCAGTGGATATGACAAAGTGGTTCACGGCGCAATCCAACCCCATTGAAACAGCAAACATTCAATGCGTTGGTGGCAAAGGCAAAAACCTCTTCACGATACAGCGCATGGGATTTCGCGTCCCACCGTTTGTGGTCCTCAGTCCGCAAATGGGTTCCCCAGAAAACCTCAGTGATGCCGACATCGAATGGCTCCAAACCGAATTGCCAAACACCGAGTTTTTGGCGGTGCGATCCTCTGCGATGGAGGAAGACGGCGGAGAATATAGTTTCGCTGGCCAATTCAAATCGGTGCTTTTTGTGCCCTTCCATAATCTAAATCAGGCGATACAAGAAGTATGGCAATCTTTGAGTTCGGCCCACATCGAAACCTATTGCAAACAGCACAACTTACCGCCACCCACGCGCATGGCCATTGTGATTCAGCAAATGATTCCGGCAGAAACGGCCGGGGTTTGTTTTGGCATGAACCCCATCAATGGCAAACGCAATGAAACCCTTATCTCCGCAGTATTTGGCTTGGGCGAAGGGCTGGTGAGTGGCAATTTAAACGCCGATACATTTACGGTTTCTCCCGCTTGGGGAGCAGAGCCGGCGATCGCGTCTACGATATCGAAAAAAACAACTGGCATCTTTTGGAACCCTCAGGGCGATGGCATCTGTGAGCAACCCATCGAAGAACACAAACAAGACCAACCCGCATTGAGCACAGCACAAATTTTGGCCATTACAGCCGCTTCGGAAAAGCTCAAAACGGCGCTACTCAAACCGCAAGACATAGAATTCGCATACCTTGATGGGGCGTTGTATTTGTTGCAAACGCGCCCAATTACCGGCCTGCATCGCATGGCAGACCCCAGTGGCGAGAAAATCATTTGGGACAACAGCAACATCATAGAATCTTACCCCGGCGTAACAACACCCCTCACCTTTGGCTTCATCCTCCAAATGTATGAATCGGTGTATATACAACTTTGTCGTTTACTTGGCGTGAGCGAAAAAGACCTGATAGACAATCATCACCTGTTTGCAAACATGTTGGGATTGATCCAAGGCAGGGTGTACTACAACCTCTTGAGCTGGTATAAGGCATTGGCATTGTTGCCGGGATATTCGTTGAACGCCGAATTCATGGAGAAGATGATGGGTGTGAAAGAGCGATTTGAGCTCAAAAACCTACCCCAACGAACCCGCTTTCAAGAAAAGTTGCGCGTGCTCAACATGGTAAAATCCATGATTTCAAACTTGAGAGCATTGCCCAAAATGCGCCGCGATTTTCAGAGTGAGTTTGAATTGGTGATGCAAGCATACAATCGCAATGATCTGAGTTTACACAGTGCGGAAGAGTTGATGGTTCTGTATCAAAATTTCGAACAAACGCTGCTAAAAAAATGGAAAGCGCCTTTGGTGAACGATTTCTTTGCGATGATCTATTTCGGGGTCACCCAAAAATTGGCCGTTAAATACCAATTGCCGGAGGGCATTCACAACGACTTACTTTGCGGTGCGCGCGACATCATCTCCACCGAACCCATCGAAAGGATGCAGAAAATCAGCACAATGATTCTGGCAAATCCGCAAGCCAAACATGATTTCGAAACCCTTCCTGCCGAACAAATTTGGTCGGAATTGAACCAATACCCAGAAATTCACGCATCCATCACAGCCTACATCCAAAAATTTGGGGACCGCTGTGTGGGGGAATTGAAACTGGAAACCATCACCTATCGCCAAAACCCGTTCATGCTCATTCAAGGGATACAATCCTATGTGAGGCAGGGCATTGTTTACAAACACAGCGCTGGGGGCATCGATATCGACATGCGAGATGCGGCCGAAAAAATCGTTAGCCAAACGCTATCGAACAAGCCTTTGAAACGATGGATCTTCAATTATTTCCTCAAGCAAACCCGCATTTTGGTGAGTGCGAGAGAGAATTTGCGCTTCGAAAGAACCCGCGGATTTGGCAAAGTGAGGGAGATTTTCATCGCCTTGGGAAACAAATTGTACGCCGAAGGCATCATTCAGAACCCCCGCGATATCTTTTACCTCAAGCACCACGAAATTTTCGATTTCATCAAAGGCACCGCCGTCACCCCATCGTTGAGCACCCTGATTGAATTGCGCAAAAAGGAATTTCAAGGATTTGAAACCACCCCAACCTCTGAGCGAATTGTTACTTTCGGCATGGTTTATCACGGCAATTCTTTCCAGCAAGCCGAGTCGATGACCGATTCTTTTCAAGGCGATTTACAGGGATTGGGATGCTGTCCGGGCAGGGTAAGGGCCAAGGTACAAGTGGTGCATCACCCCAGTGAGGTAGAAGATTTACAAGGCGATATACTGGTTACCGCCAGCACAGACCCAGGTTGGGTAACACTGTTCCCCACCGCTTCGGCCATTTTGGTTGAAAGAGGATCGCTGCTATCGCACAGCGCCATCGTTTCCCGTGAATTGGGAAAACCCTGCATCGTGGGCATCACCGGCCTTTTACACCGATTAAAAACCGGCGATTGGGTAGAAATGGATGGCAGCACCGGGCAAGTTAAATTGATTGAACCAACCCCCATCGAAAAACCATGAGCGAAGTGATCACAGAAAAAGCGGCCTTCGATTTCATTCGATACGCCAATGTGTGGGAAGACGCCCATTCGCTGTTATCGGGGTTGAACGTAAACAAAGATGCCAAGCTGTTGAGCATTGCTTCCGCGGGCGACAATACCCTGAGTTTACTCACTTTAGAACCCAAAATGGTTGTTGCGGTTGACATCAATCCGGTGCAATTGTACCTCACCGAACTCAAAATGAGATGCATTCAATGCTTGGATCGTGAAGTCACTTTGGCATTTCTGGGATTTAGGGCGTGTGAAAATCGTAAAGAAACTTATCAAAAAGTTCGTTCGCATCTGAGCAAGGAAGCCCAACAATACTTCGACCAGACCATTGAAAACTGGGCGCAACAGGGCATCATCCACACAGGGAAATTTGAAAAATACTTTCAGCTGTTCAAAAAGCGAATATTGCCTTTGATTCACTCACAAAAGACTGTTAAACAATTACTTGCCGAAAAAACCGAATTGGAACAATCGGCATTTTACCAAAAACATTGGAACAATTGGCGATGGCGTGGACTGGTAAAATTCTTTTTCAGCAGCACTGTGATGGGAAAATTGGGCCGAGATCCAGCGTTTTTCAACGAAGTAAAAATCAATGTATCGGAATATATTTTGCGCAAATCGGCCCAGCAATTTGAAAGCAAAAATTCTCAACACAACCCTTTCTTGAGGTATATCCTCACCGGTAGCTTTGGAGACACCCTGCCCCATTATCTGCAGGAGCAAAACTACCCCATCATCAAAAGCCAAATCCATAAAATCGTCCTGTTTCAGGGATTTGCGGAAGACGCCATTGAAACGCACGGACCTTTCCATGGCATGAACCTCAGCAACATATTCGAATACATGGATCGCACCTTGTTTGAACAAACCGCCACCAAACTGTGCGAGGGCCTCTACCCTGCTGGCAAACTGGTTTACTGGAATTTGATGGTGCCCCGGAGGATGTCGCAAATTTGCCCGGAACTCAAAGAAGACAGTGAGATGATTTATCATTTAAACAAATCCGACCATGGTTTTTTCTACAATAGCATTGTGGTAGACCAGAAGAAAAACGCGGAATGAGTGAGGTGATGCATCACATAGAATCCATTCAAATTCATCGGGTATGTATCTCGGATGGATTGTGGGGCGCGAGCAATTTGTTTGCCAAGTCCTTGTATCCCGCGGGCGTTCAATTCCATGAATACAGCGATAAAAAAAGGGCCTTGTGCGGTTGGGTGATGACCCAAAATGCGAACATCATTGGCAGGTTGGCGGCCTATTTGGGTCGGTCTTACGATGCCGAAGCGCTGTTAACGCTACCCAAGGATGAATTGGCAATCAAAGGAAAAAAAGCCTTCTCGGGCAAGGTGTTTTTGGGCAATTACGAATGCATCAACAACCCAGAAGCGAGTGAGCGACTGTTTGAGCAAGTGTTCAACGATTTACAGCATTGGGGATTCAACCAAGCGATCGGACCCATGACGGGCAATACTTGGAACGATTATCGTTTCAAAACATCGGGCGAAGATTTGTTTTTGGGGGAATCGCAACAATTGGAATACTATGTGAATCAGTGGCAATTGGCGGGTTTTGTTGCCATTGAAAACTACCATTCCACCCAGATCACTGAATTGGATGGGGTGAACGATAAAATCCAGGTTCTGACCAAGGGATTGATGGCTACAGGCGTGGTATTTCGGAACGTAAGAATGTCGCAATGGGAAGAGGAATTGAAACGGATTTATGATTTGAGCTTGGTCTCTTTCGCTGGGAATGTGCTTTACGAACCCATTGAATGGCAAGAATTTAGAGACAAATATTTACCACTGCAACGGATTGTGGATCCTCAATGGATTGAACTGGCCGAAAACGAAAAAGGTGAATTGATTGGATTTGCTTTTGCCATTCCCAATTTGATGGATCCAAGCAACGACGGACTGGTGTTAAAAACGGTGGCCCGCAGCAACCACAAAAGTTATCGGGGTTTGGGATTGATTTTGGCGCAACAACTTCATTTAAAGGCCTACCAAGCGGGCAAGAAATACGTAATCCATGCCTATATGCACAGTGGAAATGCCTCTTTGGCCTGTTCCAATACACTGCACGGCAAGATCAGTGCCACCTATCAGTTGTTTGAAAGAACCTTGGATACGTTATGACAACGGGATTCAACATTGTTTCGCATTTTCACGCGGCCGCAGGCCGCGTGCCTCATAGATTGGCCATTGCCGATGTAAATGGAGAAATCACCTTTGGCGATCTTCAAAGTGCCGTTATACAACAAATGACGCAGTTTGAAAAGCAAGGCCTACAACCGGGCGATCGTGTTTTGGTTTTTGTGCCCATGGGCATTGACCTGTACATACATGTCTTGGCCCTGTTTCACATGGGTTGTACGGCCGTTTTCTTAGACGAATGGGTGAATATCAAACGGCTACAACTCTGCTGTAAAATCGCCAATTGCAAGGGGTTTATTGGCACACCCATGGCCAGATTCATTGGCAGATTCATCCCCGAACTGAGGGCCATCCCCGTTTGGATCAAAGGAAAAATCAACATCGCCGAAACAAGCAGCCGAACAATCGCCCAAAACAAGGCCTCTTCCAGCCAATTCGATCATTCACCCGTTGTGATCAACCCCAATACGGAAACTGCCCTCATCACCTTCACCACCGGAAGCACCGGCATTCCCAAAGCAGCCAAAAGAACTCACGCCTTCCTCGATGCCCAATTTTCGGCATTGAAAGACACCCTGAACGCCCATGATGCGCTGATCGACATGCCCGCTCTCCCCATAGTGCTTTTGATTAATTTGGGACTCGGCATTCCAAGCATTGTCCCCAACTGGAAACCCAGCAAGCCACACAAAATCAAACCAAAAAACATCATCGCTCAGTGGGAAAAATATGGCGTAAACCGATTGATTGCATCGCCCTATTTTGTTGAATCGATGGCCATATCCCAGACCAAACAACCCCATCCTTACCGCGGTATCCAGCAGATATTTTCGGGGGGAGCACCCGTTTTCCCGGATTCAGCGGCGCTGTGGTGTAACGCTTTCCCAGATAGTCAAATCCAAGTGGTTTTCGGCAGTACAGAAGCAGAGCCCATCGCAAAAATCGATGCGAAAACATTACAAAACTGCCACTTACAATCAGAACATGGACTTTGTGTGGGTGACATTTCCCCTTGGACCGAAGTGCTGATCCTGCCCATTTCAGACGAGGCCATGGTTGCTCAATCAGACGAAGACATGCATTTAATGGCGCTGAAAGAATTGCAAATGGGTGAGATCGTGGTTCGCGGCGAACACGTATTGCGCGAATATTTCAATAACCCCGAAGCTTTATTGAAAAACAAAATCTTTTATCAAAACCAATGCTGGCACAGAACGGGCGATGCCGGATTCATTGGCACCGACAAAAAATTGTATCTGCTTGGAAGAACTCAGCAAATCTTTTATCACGAAGGACAAGCCGTATATCCGTTTTTGGAAGAATACAAAATCAAACAAATTGAAGGCGTATCGATGGGAACTCTCTTAAAAATGAATGACAAAGTGATTTATTTCATTGAGTTGAAAGACCCCAAATTCCAGCCGAGTGTAGACCTTTTTGTTCGATGCAATTCACCTAAACCAGATTGGGTGGTGTATAAACCCCTTCCAAGAGACAAACGACATCACACAAAAATTGATTACGATCGATTGATGGGCTCCATGGCTTAAAACCGTGGGTTTTGCTTAATTTCGCTGTATGGCAACCGCAAGCACCAAGTACCTCGGACAATTACGCTGCAGCAATGTGCATTTGCAGAGTGGAACTGAAATTTTTACCGATGCACCCACCGACAACAAAGGCATGGGATCGGCGTTCTCACCCACAGACTTGTGTGCATTGAGCCTCACCACCTGCATCATCACCACATTGGGTATTTATGCACAAACGAAAGGTTTTGAGATCCTCAACATCACCGCAGAAACCACCAAACACATGGCGTCTGACCCCCGCAGAATTTCAAAAATCAGCAGTTATATCCACGTTGAATTACCCGCCGGCTTGCCCGAAAACATCCAAGAAATCATGATCCGTGTGGCCAATACCTGTCCGGTCGCCAGAAGCCTTCACCCCGATATCGAAAAGGACCTACAAATCACCTTCGACATCCAACCCAACGTCTGAGATTTCAGATTCCGGTGTTAGCGCATCACAAGCATCACCAACCCCAGCAGGGCGATTTGCAACAAAAACATCACCACGCCAAAGCGAAGTCCGCGGCTGCCCGCTTGCATCAATTTTTTGACGCTTACTTTTAATCCGATGGCTGCCATGGCGATGGTTAAAATGACTTTGCCGATATACTCCACTTCTTTGAGGGCGGGTTTGGGGATATCGATTACGCTCACCAACAAGGTTACCAGGATAAAACCGATGAGGTACCAGGGCAACTGAAAATAGCGCTTCCAACTTCCTTGGGAATGGCGCTGGGTGAGGTACGTCATGAAGATCAACCCCGGAGTAAGCAAGGCAACGCGGGCCAATTTCACGGTGATGGCGATGTCTCCGGCCGACTTACCAATGGCAAATCCAGCACCCGCTACGTTACCCACTGAGTGCAGCGATCCACCCACCAAGTAGCCCATGGCGGAGGCGGCTACGTCTTGGGAAGGCCAATCTACTTGCAGCAATGCCCAAGGAAGCACAAGCATCCCCATGGTTCCCAGCAAATTGATCACGGCCATGGCGATGGCTACGTCTTCTTTGTTTTGTTTTTGGAGCGATGGGGCTAGGGCTGCGATGGCACTGGATCCACAAATGGCGGTACCGAAGCCCACGAGGATGCCGGTATTACCGGGACAATTGAATCGCTTAGAAAGGAAAAACGACAAGAACAAAACGGCAAATACCACAGCGGCCACACCCAAGAAGGGCTGCACGCCCAAGGCTGCTACATCGGAATAATTGATGCCCACAGCCAAAAACAGAATAGATAGTTCCAACATTTTGGAGCTCGCGTATCCCACCCCCACTTCGATATGAGCCGGAATCTTGATCGCATTCCCCAAAACGATCCCCAATATCAAAGCCAAAAGAATCCCATTCAAAGCCGGTGGCATAAATTTCTCGACAATCAAGGCCACGGCACCCAACGACAAGGACAGCAAAATACCCTGCCCATTTTTCTCTAAAAAAGTGTTTCCAGTCATTGATCAGTTAAAGTCGTTCAGTACAAATTTCATCCACCACACTTGGATCCAACAAAGTGGAAGTATCGCCCAAGTGATCGAGTTCTCCTTCGGCAATCTTGCGCAGAATCCTTCGCATGATTTTTCCGCTGCGGGTTTTGGGCAAGCCCTTCACAATCTGTATTTTATCCGCTTTTGCGATGGCCCCTATCAATTTGGTAATGGTCTCATTGATGTCGCGGCGAATCATTTCCGATTCATGTGTGTGATCCGAACAAACCACGAAGGCATAAATGGCCTGCCCCTTGATATCATGGGGGTATCCCACCACAGCACTTTCTACAACGCCCAGATGTCGATTGATGGCATTTTCCACCTCGGCAGTGCCAATTCTGTGACCGCTCACATTGAGTACATCATCCACCCTACCGGTAATCCGATAGTTACCTGCTGCGTCTCGATAGGCGCCATCGCCAGTGAAATAGAGGTTCTTGTATGTGGCAAAATAATTTGTGTAACAACGGGAGTGATCTCCGTAAGTGGTCCTGAGCATTCCGGGCCATGGGAATTTAACGCACAAATTGCCATGCACAAAACCCGTTTCGGGATTGATTTCATGGTTTTCATTGCCATGCTCATCCACCAAAATGGGCTGAATTCCGGGCAGTGGCAAAGTTGCCCAAGCCGGTCTATCGGGGGTAACTCCCGCCAAATTGGAAATCATTATGCCACCCGTTTCTGTTTGCCACCAGGTATCTACAATCGGACAGCGACTTTTGCCCACATTTACATGGTACCAGTGCCAGGCTTCCTCGTTGATGGGCTCACCCACGGTGCCCAATACGCGCAGCGACGAAAGGTCTTTTCCCTGAAAAACATCCGTCCCAAACCCCATCAAACTGCGAATGGCAGTGGGTGCGGTATACAAAATATTCACTTTGTGTTTATCTATGATGTCCCAAAATCTGCCATGATCGGGAAAAGTGGGTATGCCTTCGAACATCAAAGTTTTGGCACCTGCCAAGAGCGGACCATAAACGATGTATGAATGACCTGTAATCCAACCAATGTCTGCCGTGCAAAAATGCAACTCACCCTCTTGATATTGAAAAACTTGCTCAAAGGTATAATTGGCCCAAACCATGTATCCCCCGCAAGTATGCACCACCCCTTTGGGCTTGCCTGTGCTACCCGAAGTGTATAAAATAAACAATGGATCCTCTGCATTCATGGGCGCCGGCGCCACATGGGCCTGACCCACTTTTTCGATTTCAACTTCCCACCAAACGTCGCGATCTTTCAACATGCTGATCGATGTTTTTGTGTGGGTTAAAACAATCACCTTTTGCACGAAATCGCATTGTAAAAGGGCTTCATCGATCACAGATTTGAGCGGAATTACTTTGTTTCCGCGAAAAGCCCCATCTTGGGTAATCACGAAATGGGCATTAGCATCTATGAGTCGGTCCGATATACTTTGAGCACTAAACCCACCAAATACCACGCTGTGTATCGCCCCAATTCGCGCACAGGCCAAAACAGCGATGGCCAACTCCGGCACCATACCCATATAAACACACACCCGATCACCCTTTTTAACCCCCTGATTTAAAAGTACTTGGGCAAAATTCATGACCGCTTGATGAAGTTCAGCATACGTAAAACTTCGAGCATCTTCTTCGGGGCGATTGGGTTCAAACACAATGGCGGTTTGGTTGCCTTTTTGTGGCAGATGGCGATCCAAGCAATTCTCTGTAATGTTCAAAACACCGTCTTCGAACCACCGCACGTTGGGGCCATCAAAATCCCATTGAAGCACTTGGGTAAAAGGCTTTTGCCAAACAAAAGATTGGGCAATTTCGGCCCAAAACGCTTCGGGGTCACTGACACTGTAATCATATACACGCTGGTAATCTTCTAGGGATTGAATTCTTTGAAGTGGTTTCATGGATGTTCTTTTCAAGTTGCTTTGAAGCCAACTTTCTACACCAAGCAATTTAGGATTATTTCTCCACTTATAAAATTCACATGCCCGTTCTGGGCCAACAAATACTCAGATGTGACTTGAGTTACAAAACGAATAAATACAATCCGTTAATTTTGAGACTTACAACTGTCAAAAAAAACATTGACTCACAATCAAATACAATTAGGACTTACAAAAAACTGGAAACAATTCAGCTTATTGGTTTTGGTAAATGCTCTGGTGGGAGGCATGATTGGCATGGAGCGCAGCATCTTCCCCCAATACGCATCGATGCATTTTCACATCGATTCCCATTCCGCCATATTGTCGTTCATTGGCGCTTTTGGATTCACCAAAGCGTTGGCCAACTATTTTACTGGGAAAATGGCCAATTCCATTGGGCGCAGAAACCTGTTACTTTTGGGCTGGCTCATCGCCATTCCCGTTCCTTTTCTGTTGATTTATGCCAATAACTGGGGTTGGGTTATTTTTGCGAATATACTGCTCGGTGTGAGTCAGGGATTCACATGGAGCAGCACCGTGGTGATGAAGATCGACCTCGTTGGGGAGAAACACCGTGGCTTGGCCATGGGACTCAATGAATTTGCTGGGTATTTCGCCGTAGGCATGGTGGCCTTACTCACTGGATATATCGCCAATCGATTTGGGATCACACCTTATCCATTTTATGTGGGCATTGCCATTTCACTTTTGGGCTTTATACTGACCTGGTTATGGGTGAAAGACACGCGATCATTTGTACAAGCAGAAACCAATTCCAACCAAACGCCGCCTTTGAAAAACATATTCAAAGACACCACTTTCCGCAATAAAACACTGAGTTCTGTAACGCAAGCCGGATTGGTAAACAATTTAAACGACGGGATGATATGGGGATTGTTTCCAATGGTCTTATTTTCCATGCACTACAACCATGCACAAATTGGGATACTCACTGCCATTTACCCCACGGTTTGGGGTGTGGGCCAGATCATCACCGGAAAAATGTCGGACCGATACTCCAAAAAATCTATGTTGTTTTGGGGTATGTTGATCCAAGGTTTGGCCATTTTTCTCATTCCATTCAATCAAGAATTTTATGTTTTGGCATCCATATCTGCTTTCTTGGGGCTGGGTACCGCCTTGGTTTATCCAACTTTCCTCACCACAATTGCCCAAAATACAAACCCTCAGCAGCGTGCCGAAAGCATTGGGACCTTTCGTTTGTGGCGCGATTTGGGTTATGCTTTTGGTGCCCTTCTTTCGGGTTTCATTGCTGATACTATGGGGGTTTCTGCAGCGATATTGTTCATCGGTACCTTAACCACCGCATCCGCCATTGTGATCCAATTGAGAATGCCAACCCAAACCCAAATGGTTTAATTTCAACCGGTAAACTACATCAATGTACAACCACTTTTTTGGTGGTTTTCAAATCGCCTTTGGTGATATTAACCCAATACATGCCAGGTTGCCACTGATCCGTTGAAAATTCAACACGATCACCCTCTGTTACGTGTTGCATTCCCACCAAATGGCCAATTACATCATATACTTCCACTTGGGCATTTTCCAAGTTTTCGCCCTGCAAGGTGAATTTTCCCACCGCTGGGTTCGGATACAAATTAAACGTGTTCCCGAATGCCAAAGACCCTGTTTGCAAGGCATAATTGGTGGTAAAATTGTATTCGAAAAAGCTGCCAAAATCGGCATTGAACGTCTTCACAATGGCATTTGTATTGGCATTTCTCAATCGAACGAAACCTGTACCTTGGGCTGAATTGGCCCACCACGATAGTCCATCTATCCCCTTATCCTTCACAATCATTTTATAACAGCCATTCAAGTTAAAAGGATAGACCGTGGTTTTGTTGGCCACTGTGAATGAGTCGTGCAAGATTATTTTACCATCGCCGTCTAACAACATGATTGAATTTTCCCCGGGGTAGTTGTTGGTTCTCAATTCGATTTTAAAATTCCCTGGCAACACATCGGGCATCGCCACCGCACGAGCCACCTGACTGTTTAAATGATATTCATCGGCTTGCCCATTCACTTCCGCAATTTCACAATGAAACACATTGTTTGAGGGCAACATGCCATGAGTCCACAATTCCCAAGTTGGCAGAGTGATACTCACAGTATCTAAAGAGGTTAATTCACCCGCCCACTGCCAAGATTGCTTCACCGTTGAATTATTCACCCAATATTCAAATCTCAAAGTTTTTATGGTCTCCTTGCCCGCATTTTGCACAAGCACAACTGGTTGAGCGCAAATGGGATTCGTTTTTGAAAATTCGTAATCAGCCGTGGGTTTAATCACATCCACGATTTTCGCATCCAATTTAAAATTCAAATCTCCGTACGATACCAACTGGTGCGCCACGATATACCTGTAATCACCCCCAGATTTTATGGGTTGCGAAATTTCATAATCTATGGTTTCTGTGTTACCCGGCTTCACCCATTGAGTGATTTCGTGCTCCATGAGCATCGAACGCCAGCCCGGGCACCAGCCCTGACGAGGTATCAACCAAGTCCCCCCTTGGGCGATCATGGGATTCACGGAACAATCCATCACATTCTTCCAACTCATGGCATTCCCGGCCACATTCATTGTGTGCGTAATGGGGCCACCATTTTGTTCAAATTCACCATCAGATCCATGCCCCGTAATGGTTGAGCGCAGTTTAAATGCTTTTGCAGCACCCAACAATGGTACCTTCACCGGCGCAAAAACCGTATTGTTTAAAATGCCGTTAATTCCAGGTCCGCCAATTCTAGCACCACCCTGCCACAGCTGATTGAACGCCAACACATTCCTCACCGGCTTACCCACAATGAACAGAAACTCCATCTCCATTTGTTCCTGATTTTGTCCACCCATCGCCACAATCAACCGCTTTTTGTTCTTTAATAACGGCGCAAAATCTGTGAGATCGAAATACCAATCCTTGCCTTTCATGCCCAAATCCAAATTGATCCCATAGGGTGTGACAAATGACACCAATTCATTGTACCACGGGAATCGAAGGGCGTAATTCAACTTGGTGAGTTCGATACTACCCTCAGATTGATTGATTGTGGAATCAATCAAAGCACCATTATCGCCATTATAAACCATGGATTTACGGGCTTCATACAATGAAAACGTTGAATCGAGTTTCAGTAAATCATGGGTCACCACCGCAGATTGCGATTGGTCTATTACACGATATCGATCGATGGTATTCGCCGGGCGGATGATTGAATCACGCTGGGTCAGATTGGTTACAGTTCTGTTGTATGTGCCCGTTAAAATCCCCAAATTGGGCTTGTCTTTGGCAACTTGAAACATGCGCGTAAGCGCATCACCCCGATCGTAGGTCCATTGTATGTTTTTCGCAACAGAATTTTTTCCTTTGGCAGAATCTGCCAATGCAGCGCCAATTCCTTCGTTCATGGGATAATAGGCCACCAAATTCGCATACTGAGGATGGGTTTTATCGATGGGGCGATTCATCCAAGCCTTCACTTCCGCCGCACTCAACACCTTGTCCCAAATGCTCAATTCATTGATTTTACCTTTGTAATTGTTTTGCAGGTTTTGGTCTTTCCCCAAAATCATGTTCATGAGCGATAGTGTCTTTGTTTTGCTTCCGCCCGATAGCCAGAGGGTGCCGTTGAGGTAAACCGACATGTTACCGGTCACCGCATTTTTTGTAAACACCCAATGATTCCACTGTCCTTCGTATTCATTGATCGCCGCAGCTTTGTTGATCCGATCATATCCGCCTGCCGCATAACCACAATCGAAATAAATGCTTCCATCAGACCATGGGAAATGGATATTCAACTGCCTTTGATTGGGATCTGCGGCCCAACCATAAATCACCGATGTGTTGGTAGGCAATGATTTGGCATTCCCCAGGGCCCAAAACGCGATTGTCAATTCATTCTTGATAGATGACAGCGATGAGGCATCAATCACAACATGGCCGTTGGACGCTAGATCCACCGCGTAGTTGTTGTTGGCCCACATCATGCAATTTGCAGTATCGGTAGAACCTTCAAATACCACGGCCGAGGATTTGGATGTATTGGTAAAAGAAAACTCAACGAGCAAATGACTTTTGCCATCCCAAGTAAATGGCGTGTGAAACACAATTTGCTGTTCGCCCTGGGCAAATTCCACGGTATTGCGATATACTTCGGTAAATCCAATTGTTTCGGCGGCATTGGGATCCAGTTGATTTTGACTGCTCTGTTTGATTTGTATTTTGAAAAAATTCGCGGTACCACCTTGCAAAGCATTTAGGGTAAAACCTTGTATATCTCCTGCCGAAAATCCGGCATCCAACAGCTCTTGGGCTTTGTAAAGCACCAGTGTTTTCCCAGATTTATGGGTGGTATTTAAGGCTTGAGACAGCGCCACTTTCCCGCTGCCGACGATGTATTTAGACACATTGGAGGCGGACTGAACATCTACTTTTTTGAGTCCATAATCGTAGTAATCAGACACGGCCTTGGTGGTGTAAGCGAACGATGTACCTGAAAAGTTCGACACAACAAATTTGGGAGCCGTTTGCGGAACCACTTCAATTTGAGAAGAATCCACCAAAAAAGTATTGCAGGAATAATCCCATTCGCCACAGCCTTTGTTTCGGTTAGAACCATCCGAAATCAAACCGTTTTTGCATCGCATGCTGTAGCGCAGGATGATTTTTTCATAAGACAAATCGCCTTTGGGGAAATTCGCAACAGTATCTCGCGTATTCGACCCATAATGAAAGGTCTTAACCCTCAGTGTATCTCCTTCGTTCTGTGATTTCGCCACATTCGGACTCATCATCCATATCGCAGCGAGAGGCAATAGCAATTTGTGTAGTTTTTTGATCATCGAATGAAATTCAAATGTATGAATCATTCAAAAATAGCGCGTTCGATTTCGCTTTCCAAATATGCTATTTCATGAACGGACAATCACAAGCGAGTTTACCGAATTTACCGCGCGACAAACAAAATCTCGCAAGACGACCTAGCCAAATTGGTGGGCGTATCACGGCAAACTATCAATGCCATCGAAAATAACAAGTACTACCCTTCTTTAGAATTGGGCTTAAAACTATCAAAAATCCTGAAATGTTCTGTAAATGAACTATTTAGTCTGGACGATGAATAACCGAATATCACAATATTCAAGGCAAGCAATCGTTATTCAAAAACTAAAAACTTAGAATGAAAAAACTATTTCTATTTCTCACGATGTTGAGTTCGGTATTGACCGGATACTCACAAACCGACAGTACTATTCTTCATTACAAGTATATCGAAGACAAAGACATGATTAACATTTGTGAGTTATCAGATATTCAAATTCAAAAAATCTATTGTGAAGACACTTTATTAAATGGAAAGGTATTCAATTTCATCATTAAGGAATTCAAAAAAGGAAAAAGTGATTATTCTTTGCGATTGGCGAATTCCTGTTCTGACAACAAAATAAAGGTCCCAATTAACCAGGCATATCCCATTCTGGCCTATTCTCCCCCATTCGATACTGGTTCAAACATACAATCCTATTGTTTGTTGGGCGAGGAAAACATTCACGATTGGTACAGCAAGTTCAAGGTGAAACATTACT
>JACCEE010070625.1_pt1 | contig 24720 bp, 24 predicted proteins | sample 7449931 | NCBI WGS metagenome assembly JACCEE01 (sample SAMN15323457, study PRJNA562643) | freshwater metagenome | isolation source: river surface water | place: USA:Blue River Watershed | collected 2017-08-19 | reverse complement strand
TGATGGTGGAATTTTGGCATACATTGGCAAACAACCAAAATAACACGGGATTAATTCATTTTCAATCAAAGTTATCGAAATGAAAAAAAACGGATATATACTATTTGCAAGTCTTTTTCTCTGCTCCTGCGCATCTGGTCAACGGAGTATCGTTGTTGAAAACACTACAGCAAAAAATCGGAAAGCCGAAATGGTGGAAGTAAAAGTTGCGGATCTAAAAGCAGGCTTTGATAAGAAAACTTATGTTCTGAAAAATGCTGATCAAAAAGAAGTGCCATATCAGTTGGTTTATGGGGAAAACAAAAAACCTCAATATCTTCTTTTTCAGGCCAGTGTTAACGCAAACAGCGTCAATACTTTTACTTTGTCAGAAGGCAAGCCATCAGCGGTTGAGCCCAGAACTTCAGCCCGGTTTGTACCCGAACGCAAGGACGATTTTGCATGGGAAAACGATTTGGCAGCCTACCGCATGTATGGTCCGGCACTTGCCAACGAAAACCCTAGCAATGGAGTTGACATATGGCTCAAGAGAACCAGCCAGCTTGTAGTGGATAAACGTTATCGCGACGAACTTCAGAATGGCATTACCTATCATGTCGACCACGGTGATGGACTGGACTGCTACAAAGTAGGTCATACACTCGGAGCCGGAGGTATAGCTCCTTATGTTGATGATAAATTGTGGATTGGCAATCATTACAACAGTTATAAAGTATTCGAAAACGGTCCGCTCCGTTCTACATTCGAACTTACTTACGACTCGGTAGTTGTTGGAAAAAACATATACAAACAAATCATCCGAATCAGTACAGATGCAGGAAAAATGCTTAACAAGGCTGTCGTTCGCTACGAAGGAGCTAAACAAACAATGAAACTTGCCGGAGGAATTTTTCTTCACGACGGAAAAGGTTCATTAAAAGTTATGCCTGAAAAGGGTTTTATAGCCTATGCTGAAAATGCGGTTTCGGATGCGGGATTACCTTCGGGACGGAATTACATTGGTGTTTTTATCCCCGATAAAAAAACTGAAAGTACGAAAGACAGTTCGCATATTTTATTGAGTGCCGACTATATTGCAGGCGACGAATTCACCTATTACTTTGGTGGAGGCTGGAGCAAATGGGGATATGCAAATGACAATGAATGGTTTAAGGCCATGGAAACATTCACCGAAAGTGTAAAGCATCCATTGAAAGTATCGGTAAAATAATTTTTATAAATTAGCTCATTAATTCCCTGTTTCATTTTTTTGAAGCAGGGAATTTTTTTTCACTCATGGTATCAATCTCATGGTCAGCCTTTCATTTTTCAACTTAAATCAGTACTTTTGCATATCAATAATTTAAATATCAAAAGGCCAAGAATGGTTATCCTGCATATAGAAACTTCCACCAATGTTTGTTCGGTTGCACTGAGCGAAGCATCAAAATGTATTTTCAAAACATCTAACTTCGATGGAATGAATCATGCAGCGTTGCTTAGCTTGTTTATCGAAGAAGCGTTGAGCTCACTGAAAAAAGAAAACAAAAAATTAGATGCGGTGGCTGTGAGTAGCGGACCAGGATCGTACACCGGCTTACGCATAGGTGTTTCTACCGCCAAAGGATTGTGTTATGGTCTTGGAATTCCATTAATTGCTGTAAGCACACTTGAAACAATGACTCAGGCAGCAATATTAAGCGTTGGAACTTCTGATCATTTTCTTTTCGCCCCAATGATAGATGCAAGACGCATGGAAGTTTATACTGCCTTTTACGACGCACAACTGCAAAAAACGAGAGAAATAAGCGCCGACATAATAGACGAAAACTCATACAGAGAAACGCTTGCCAGCCAAAATGTGTATTTCTTTGGCAATGGCGCGGAGAAATGCAAAGCTGTTATCACTCATCCCAATGCCCATTTCATTGATAATATCGTTCCCCTGGCCGAAAACATGATCCCTATGGCCGAACGGGCCTATGCCGAGAACTGTTTTGAAGACGTGGCCTATTTCGAACCATTTTACCTGAAAGAATTCTACACCACAGCCACAAAAAAAAATCTCTGAATTCGTTCACTTTATCGTGAAACCATCCAGAGATTTTTTATTCAATAAAAACCTTTTTTATTTCTGAACCAATACCCATGCATCAGCAAAACGGGTTTTTATTTGGTTAATTTTAGTACGAGCCTGCGCATATTCATTATATGAAGCAATTAATACACGGTACCAACCCTGCTCATTAATAACAATAATGGCTTTGTTTCCTTCGCTAAGCAAAGTCGATTGTAAGCCTTTAGCATTTGTTTGGCTTTTAAAACTTCCCACCACAACATGGTATCTGAATTTTAATGCAGCAGCATCACCATCCGAAAGAGAAAAAGTTTCATTGCGTGTCACCTCTGCTTCTGACGAAACAACTTCCGGTGTAGTATTTACAACAGGAGTTGTAACAGTAGGAGTGGTAGTTGTTGTAGTTGCCGGAATATCAGCACCTTTTATTTCAGCCACTTTTTGTTTTGATTTACATGCAGTTCCTGTCATTGCTACAATGGCTAATGCAAGAAAAAACCTGATTGTTTTGTTCATAATTTCTATTATTTACGTTGCTTGTTATTTGAGTTGCAAATATGCTTAAAAAAAAATTGTCAGCCAACAATTTACAAATGTTTTAATAAAAAACAACGAATACAGCTAAACAAAAGAGCTCTTTGGCTTGTTAAAGGAGTATTATTAAACAAACAATAATTCATTTAAATAAAAAGAACATTATGAAATTTACTTTGCCAGAATTGCCTTATGCACACAATGCATTGGAACCAATTATTTCAGAAAAAACAATTGCTTTCCATTACGGAAAACACCATTTGACTTATGTAAACAACCTCAACGGCCTGGTTGTTGGAACTGAATTTGAAAATGCTGACTTAGATACCATTGTAAAAAAATCAGAAGGTCCTATATTTAACAATGCAGCTCAAATTTGGAATCATAATTTTTATTTCTTCTCATTAACTCCAAACAAAGGAAGCAAACCCAGCGCCGAAATTGCAACTGCAATTGATGCTGCATTCGGTTCGTTCGATGCTTTCAAAGATGAATTTGGCAAAGCTGCCATTACCGTTTTTGGTTCGGGCTGGGCTTGGTTGGTAAAAGATGCTGAAGGAAAACTTTCAATCGTAAAAGAAAGTAACGCCGGAAATCCTATGACCCGCGGACTTACTCCACTTCTTACTTTCGACGTTTGGGAACATGCCTATTACATTGATTATCAAAACCGCCGTGCCGACTATGTAGCTGCACTATGGGATTTGGTTGACTGGAATGTTGTTTCTTCGAGATACTAATAATTACAGATTTATTTACAAACAAAAACGGGAATGTCTTTTCTAAGACATTCCCGTTTTTTTTATTTTATTCTGTCGGCCAGGAAAGGATATTTCTGAATGATTTCGTTCTTTCTTTTCCCGGTATTTTCTTTGAAAAGCGCATACTCAGGCGAGAAAGGGTGCAGCGGTCGGTGAGTTCTGTCGGCAGCCAGTTGTTCAAGCTTTTTCATGAGTTGAAGCATTTCTTCGCTAAAAACCGATTCGGAGAATTTACTCCAGATATATTCCACTGCAACATCCGAAGGGTGAAGCATGTCGGAAGCATAAAAACGATAATCGCGCAATTCGTCCATCAAAAGTTCATACGCTGGGAAATAATGTACATTACCAAATTGGTTTTGAAGCGCATCCACAGCAAGCAACAAAGTGCTTTTGCTTATTGTATTTTCGTGAGCTCCATCTTTCCAGTGGCGAATAGGACTTACGCTGAATACGACATTTAAATTTGGATATAACGCTTTTAGTTTCGTCAGCAAATCCGAATAAGCCTCTGTAATTTCGTCAACAGTCAGTCGGCGGCGATTGAATTTCGCAGCCGGCAACTTATGACAATTGGAAACCACTCTCCCACTCTCTTTATCAGTAAAAACCCAGGCAGTTCCAAAAGTTATTAAAAGCACATCCGTGCTTTTGATAAATTCTGAAGCAAATGAAATACGTTCATTCATTTTCGAAAGACACAGCTCGCTACTTACATCCGAAAAAGAACTGCTGTGTGCGAAGCTATGCCACAATGATTTGTATTCAAAAATATCGGATGCAGTAAATCTCTTATTCTCCAACAACAAATTTATACTATTCAGGATGGAGACCGGATTGTACAACACACCGAAAGGGTTAATTTCTGTTTTGAAAAAAACATTTTTCATTTTCAAACCCATATTTTCGGAAAAACACGAACCTAAAGTGAGAATATTACTTTGGTAGTCCAACCGAAACGAATAAGGTTTAATATCGATGGAAGTTCTGAACATACTTATTAATTTAACTTTGAGATGTTGTGCTGAATCATTAAAACAAAAGTACCTAAAATGTTTGAATACAAAAAAAGCTCCGAAAAAATCCGGAGCTTTTAATAATCAAGAAAAATATGATTTATAGCTTTGCAGTAGCTGCAGCTTTTTCCTTGCAACAAGCTTTTTTCTCAGCTGTAGCAGCAGCTTTATCTTTACATTCAGCTTTTTTTTCAGCAGTAGCTGCTTTGTCTTTGCAACATGCTTTAGTTTCAGCAGTAGCTGCTTTGTCTTTACAACATGCTTTGGTTTCGGCTGTAGCAGCTTTATCTTTACATTCAGCTTTTTTTTCAGCAGTAGCTGCATTGTCTTTGCAACATGCTTTAGTTTCAGCAGTAACTGCTTTGTCTTTACAACATGCTTTGGTTTCGGCTGTAGCAGCTTTGTCTTTGCAACATGCTTTATCAGTTGCTTTTACTTCAGTTTTAGTTTGCACTTTAGTTTTGGTTGCTGTTTGTGCTGTTACGTTTACCGACACAAAAATAGCCACTAACGCGAGAAGAATTAAGTTCTTTTTCATTTAACAATTTTTTAAATTAATGTTTTCCTTCAGCAAAGATCCAATTGCCGCACTTGGTATTCAATTAAAATTATAAACAAAACTCTTGAATAGAAAGTTTTTTAATTAAAAAAATAAATAAAACAGAAAAACATCTATTTTATGGCGATAAAAATAATGATTTCTCTGTAATTTATTCACACTACCGATTTTTTTTTAGCTTATTTAGTAAATTTATTCAATAAACCGGCAAAAACTCTTTGTTGATCAGTTTGACACTTCGTTTTTTACTGCGACTTCGTAACCAAGTTTTTCGATGGCTTTTTGCAGTTTCGCCACATCATTTTTTGCTTTTGTATAAGTAACCTTTACTGTTTTGGCATCCAGATCGATCGATAGCGCTTTAACTCCTTTCTCGAAAGCAATATTTTTCTCAATTTTTTGTTTGCATTTCTGACAATCCATCGATACCTGATAGACAACAGTGGTATCGTTTGGATTTTTACCAGCCGCATACAAACTAAATTGCGAAAGCATAAATGCAACGAAAAGGATGAATTTGATTTTTTGTTTTTTCATAATGATATCTATTTTATTTAACGTTTTTATTCACGATTGATAGCCCAACGAAAACCAAGGTAAATCTTTCGTCCATGCATAGGACCCCAAACCACCGATGCATCAAAATTATTGCTGAAAGGATGCTGCACATCGATAATCGGATTTTCCTGAACAAAGTTGGTCAGGTTTTCCGAACCGAGATAAACGGACCAAGTTCTGAAGTATTTTGTTACTTGAGCATTCATAATTGTGTAAGCGCCAAACTCTTTGTCCCATAGTGGTTGATTGATATCCGGATCGGGTAAGCGACCACCACCGTTGAACTGCGCAGTAAAATCGAACTGCCACTTTTTTAAGGGCGTCTGATAAGACGCAGTTATTAAGCTCTTCGAACGACTCGTCAGTGGCTTTTCGCGCAACAGTCCGCCAATAGTGGTTTCGGCATCAGTAATACGATGCGCTAAAGTCATCGTGAGCCCTTTCAGCACTTCCATATTGGCTTCCAACTGCGCACTGCTCGAATACGATTTGCCGGTTAAATTAGTAAAACTAACCATATGAGGATTCGAATCCATATCTACCACAACCTGATCAATGAAATTTGTATAATACCATTCGGCGGTAAGGCTCAGTTCACGGCCAAAAAGTGGGATAAAACCTTGTGCGCTCAAACCATAATTCCAGGCTTCTTCCATTTTTATATCCGGAGCTATTGAAATCGATCTGTTACTTGCAAGCAGAAAATTATTCTCGGCAAGTACATTTGGCGATCGGTAACCTTTCCCCGCACTGGCTCTGAAGTGTAAATGGTCATTTGCATTGTATTTCAGATGCAAGCGGGGCGTTAGAAAAGCTCCATATTCAGTATTGTAATCGGCCCGAACACCAGCCAAAGCAATGAACTTATCATTTAAATTCAATGTATACTCGGCAAAAGCGCCGGGAACAAATTCCTTGCGAGGAAAAACAGTAGGCTGCAACACAGTAAGCGTTTCGTTATAATTATCATAATTAAAACTTGCTCCTGTCGAGAGCTTGCTCTTTTCTCCAAGGTTAGTCTGAAAAATTAAGTTTGCATACAAATTTTCCTGCTTACCAAAGTATTGTTTATGACCATAATGAGCATCCTGCTGATGCAGCGAACCACTCACAATAAAGCCAATGCTTTTTTCGGTGGTATGATCGAACACATAACCATTTTTCAGGAAAAACTCATACCTTTCGGTATCTATGCCTATCTTATAATCGCCTGCAACCTGGCCACCCATTCTTTTTTCGGAGAGGGCACGTACAAAAGCCTGCGAAACATAATTGCCATGCGTATAATACCAACGGTTTATAAAGTTATACTGCTTTACCATAGGCATATCCATGAAATTATCATTATTTTCGTCGATAGACATGAATTCATCAGAAGCATGAACCAGAATTCCTGTAGAAAGATGTTCCGAAAGCTTAGCCGAAGCATTTACATTGGCTTCCACCCTTCCTGCATCGCTCGCAAAAAGATTTGCTGCAACAATCTCGCTGGTTTGAGGCTTCTTATATTCTACGTTGATCTGACCCGTAACGGCCTCGTATCCATTAATCACCGAAGCCGTACCTTTCGAAACCTGAATGCTTTCCATCCATGGTCCGGGGATGTAGCCCAATCCGTATGCCGAAGCAATTCCACGTAAATTAGGGATATTCTCGGTGAGCATTTGAACATAAGTCCCCGACAGTCCAAGTAGTTTTATCTGTTTGGCTCCGGTAGCTGCATCGCTGTACGAAACATCGACCGATGGATTGGTTTCAAAACTTTCGGACAAATTACAACAAGCCGCTTTGCACAATTCGGTGGCTGTAATTTTTTCGGTTTGAAATACCGACGTACGGGGTTTAATGGTTCCCAGATTTTTACTGACAACCGATACCTCCGACAACTGAATTTGTTCGCTCAGTTCGACATTTAAAAATTTGTCAACGTCGGTTACATGTAATGTATCGGGACTGAATGCCACATTACTGACAACAAGCAGGTTACTGCCACTATGTAAAGGAACAGAAAATTCGCCCAAATTATCGGAAACAGCTCCCACTGTACTGTTCAACCAGTATATATTAACACCCGGTATTGGTTCTCCTTTTTTATCGGTAACTCTTCCTTTCACTGAGGCGAAAGCACATATATGAAGAAAAACCAAACTAAATAATATTAATCTAAATTTCATTTTTAAAGATATAATTATAATTGATAAATACACAAAAGAGCAAACAATCAACAGATTGCATGCTAAAACCAGTAATATCAATTAAAATTAAATCAGTAAAACTGCGTGGAGATTCAGAATATCTCTTCCTGAATTTGGGATGTAATTGGGTGGAGAATGTCGAAAAGCAAAAAATGACTCAGGCTGCTCGAAAGCAGAGAACAGATCATTTGTAAAATAAAACAGTTGTATTTCTGATGCTGATTCAAAGGAAACATGGGTAGTAACAACTGAAGGAATTTCAACCTTCAAGCGCAACACATGGCAACCGTTGGGATGATGATTTATATCCGAACAGGTAAAATCATCTGAACTATCGTGCGAACAATCGCTGGAATGAGAATGCGCATTGTCATGACATGACATAAGCGCTATATTTTCTATTCCTACAACTTCGCAATGATGACAACAATAGTTGATAATGTTGAATCCTGTTCCAGCGAATAAAAAATACAGTCCAAAAAAAAGCGAGAATATGTATTTGATCGGCCTTTTCATGTTTACTGATTGCAAAGAAAGCTACAATTTATATTATTGTAAAATTTTCAGGTTGTTTTTCAGATATTTTATAAATTATATGCTTAAATGTCCTATTTTTGTAGTCAGAAATATTTCAAACAAACAATTATGAAAAAAATATACATATATTTAATTACAAGCCTTATAACACTATCATTATTCAATTCGTGTAAACAAAAAACGATTAAAACGATAGACAAAACGGCTCAACTGACAAGTTTTTTATCGAAAGATACGACCAAAGGCTCCATAAAAATTGACATTACGGTGGAAATGCCGGTTTGCCTCGACGACGAAAGGGTACTGGATTCGATACGATCCGAAATAATCAGGAACTTATTCGGCGATGGATATGTGACCATCTCTTCCGATTCGGTTGTCAATAAATTTGCTGCCGATCTTGTTGCTGAATATAAGCTTTCGAATGAGCAACTGCTGAATGAAATGGACAGCACAAGCTTTTATTCGTTTAACAACGAGCATGTTCTCGAAGGCTTCTCACTGTTGAACGACGGTACCATATACTCTTATGGCTTCAACAGATATGTGTTCATGGGAGGAGCTCACGGACTGAGTACTTCCAATTATTTAAACTTCAACATAAAAAACGGAAAAAAAATAACCGAAAGCGATCTCTTTTCGGACAATTATGTAACAAAACTATCTGAATTGATAAAAGTTCGCATTGTAGAGCAAAGTTTCGAAGACAAAAGCAATGAGCCAATCCTGAGTTTGAACGACACAGATTTTTGGGTAGATGCCATAAAACCAAACGGAAATTTCTACATCACCGACGAAAGCATCAATTACGTGTATAATCCTTACGAAATTGCACCTTACTATATGGGTCAAACCGAAGTTGTTTTACCATTTTATAGATTAATTGATATTCTGAAACCAAACAACGTGATTAGTTATCTGATAGAAAAAGACCTGACAAAATAGAACAGTTTCCAAGGGAGTTGTTTTAAAAGCCTGAAATAATTATCGAAATTCACAGAACAAGATATTGACAATTTTAATTCAAAAAAATTATGAACCTGCAAAAAGACAACCGTTTAGCCTGGGGGATTTCTTTACTCGTTTTCGGCTTTATTTTCCTTTTTCGTCAGTTGGAATTTCTGCCCCCTTCTGTTTCCGATATCATTTTTGATTTTAAAAACTATCCGCTTATCATTGGTCTAATCTTTTTGCTTACGCACAAAAACAAAAACATAGGCCTCATTCTGATTGTCGTTGGTGTTTTGTTTCGACTTGCCGATATCATTCGCTGGACACAACACCTCTCCGATTTCATTTGGCCTTTGCTTTTAATCGTTGCCGGGCTTGTTCTGATTTTTGGAAACAAAAAAAGAAAGAAATAAAGCACTGGAAATGAATATAGTTATGCTCGGTGCCGGCAATGTTGCTACACACCTTTCGAAAGCGCTACAAAAAAAAGGATTTAGCATTGTTCAGGTTTACAGCAGAACAGATGCTTCGGCCAAAGCCTTAGCCGAACTGCTGAACGCGCCCTATACAACCAAAACAGACGATATAAATTCCGAAGCCGACATTTACATTTACACTCTCAAAGATAATGCATTAGAAGAAATAATACACAAAATCAACCTACCCGATGCCATTCACATTCACACTGCCGGAAGTGTGAATATTGATGTTTTTGAAGGAAGAGCAAAGCATTTTGGAGTAATTTACCCTATGCAAACATTTTCGAAATCGAAGGAAGTTAATTTCGAAAACATAGCTTTGATGGTGGAAGCTAATACCGTGGAAACCACTGATACGCTGTTCGGTATTGCTCAGCAATTATCAAATAGATGCTACAAAACAAACTCAGAACAACGTAAAAAAATTCATCTTTCGGCTGTATTTGCCTGTAATTTTACAAATTACATGTACACGATTGCCGAAGAGTTATTAAACGAAACAAATGCTCCGTTCGATATACTGCAACCTTTAATTGCCGAAACAGCTGAAAAAATAAAATATTTATCTCCTGCTAAGGCACAGACAGGCCCCGCTGTTCGATACGATACAGTTATTATTGAAAAACATCTGAAAATGCTTGAGAACCGGCCTGAATTGCAGCAACTTTACAAAGAAATAAGTAAACTGATTTACAATAAATCAACTACAAATATTTAGTTTCCTAGTTGTTTATCAATTAGTTCTATCTCCTTATTCCTTTTTCTCAATTCAGTGGCGTAGTTATTAATTGTTACAAAACTCTTTGCTTCAACGACTGAATTTTGTTGAATATATTCCAATGCTTTTTCAGAATATTCTTTCGCCTTATTAATATCGCCTGATAATTCGTAAGCAACGGCAATGTTGTTCGCTAATTTAGCCTTCAAACCCGCACCACCTTTATTCATTGCACTTTCCCAAATTTCTATAGCAGCTTTCCAGTTTTTCACATAAATGGAATCAATTCCCTGTTTCATTTTTTTGTTATTTGTGCTAAAAAAATAACGATCAGCCTTTTCCCAGTAGGGCATGAAACGCTTTACCGAATTCTGACCCACATACAATGCTCCATCAATAATTGCATCGGCTCTTTCAGGCAGGGCGTTCAGCGCATTCTTTCTTTGAAACGATTCAGCATCCCAGTAAATAGTATCCCTGAAAGCAACAGTCCCATATTTTTCGTTTCCCGGATAATGTACACTCCACTGAGTTTCGTACCTGGCAACCAAAGCTGTATAATATGAATAATTGGTGCCATCATACAACTCTGCAATTTTGTCATTCACCTTCATCCTGTCGAGCGACAGCACAACATTACTATTATACCTCTTACACAAAGCATTGATCGTATCCGGCGAGACTGGATTTATATTAAAGAAATCAGTACTTTTATTAACTGAATTCAAATGAAGCTGAACATCGTTGAAAAACTCAGAGTTTGCCAGTTCTTCGTAAACGACACTCAAACAATAAGTTGGCATACTATCAGTTTGCTGTACAACATTTCTGGATTTATCGTTATAATACTCAGTTTTATGCCCATAATCGGCAGGTTGAGTAACGGTATTATTCACGATCAACAGCTGATTGGCCGAAACATCAAAAGTAATTTTAGCTGGCCGAAGCACATCAAGACTTGTGTAGAGCATAGTCGTACACGAACTCAATAGAGCCATCGAAAATAACAGAATTATTTTTGCAGAATTTTGTGTCTTCATCTTTATTCAAAAAAAGTGTAAAATTCGTCTATAATGTTAGTTCAAGATGATCGTAAGAGAGAAACATGTTTTCGGGCAATGTTTTCTGCACTTCGTTGTGCATACCCAAATCGTGACTGAAATGCGTAAAATAAGTTCTCGTTGCTCCAATTTGAGTGGCAATGCCAATAGCTTCGCTCAACGAAATATGTGAAATATGTTCATTGATTCTGAGCGCATTCAGAATGAGCACATCCAAACCTTTAAGCTGTTCAATGGTTTGGTTCGAAATCGTTTTCACATCCGTCAGATACGCCACATTAGCAATTCTGAAACCCAAAACAGGTAACTTAGCATGCATCACTCTCAACGGTTTCACTACCGTACCGCACACATTAAAATCATCCTTTTCATTTATCTCGTGTAAATGAATCGTAGGAACTCCCGGATAAGGATGATCGGAAAACGCATAGTGTAAATTACTCCTGATCACCCCCAAAACCCGTTTTTCGGCATACACATTACATTCGCCGAGTGGCCGCACATCATCCAAGCCACCAATATGATCGTAATGCTCGTGTGTTATTAAAATCCCATCAATCTCCTTAGTGCCGGTTCTCAGAAACTGCTGACGCAAATCGGGTCCGCAATCGATAAGAAGCCGGGCATTCTCATTTGTTACTAAAATTGATGCTCGCAAACGTTTATCTTTCTCATTCTCCGACCTGCAAACGGCACATTCGCACCCAATCAATGGAACTCCGGTGGATGTTCCTGTTCCTAAAAAAACAATTTTCATTTTTAAATTATTGCTGCTCTTTACAGGTTCATTCGTATTCTCCAATTGTTTGGATATAAATTATTCGATCTGTTACCAAGATTTTTCACCCAACCCAATGCCTCATTCTGAAACAATACAAGCACGTAACCTGTTTTCGAATCCGGTAATAATATCGATTCTTTTTTCAAAAAAGAAATAGCGCCTCCGTAATCAAGGTCAGCACATGCTAGGTTTTCGGTATTCAATGCTTTCGAAAGTGCCAGTTGGGCAGCCGGAATAAAGTCTTTGCCTTTTTGCTCGGCCATTAGCAAACCACTTTCAATACATCTCAGCCGGTTATTCAGAAACATGAACTCATTGAACCTATCAGTTTGATAAGCCCTTATGAAATTATCATCATTTATATAAGTATAAAGTTCGGGACTCGTCAGTTGAAATTGCATTTCATTTTGCTTAACAAATTTTATGCCTTTCTTTAATTCTGCTTTAATTTGTTTCGAACGAACTGCCGATCCGATTTTCCGAACCACAGCTATAAAGAATCCTTCACCCTTTGTGCGATGTGGAAAGAAGCGGTAACCAAAATCACTTTCCACTATATTTTCGTTTCCGTGCAAATCAACCTTAAGAAGCTCAGCATCCAGTTCACGACACATCCACGCCACATTATCTTCGTTTTCCTCCCGATTGTAAGTGCAGGTGCTATACACAAGAATACCTTCAGGTTTCAGTGCATCCCAAACATCGGTCAGAATTTTTTTCTGACGTTCTGCACAAAGCTCAACATTACTTAACGACCATTCGTCTATGGCACCAGCATCTTTTCTGAACATTCCTTCGCCCGAACAAGGAGCATCGACGACAACAGCATCGAAAAAATTATTCAATGCTGAAAAATCAGCCGGATCATTATTTGTAACCAAAGTATTCTGATTACCCCATTTTGCAAGATTTTCGGCTAAAATATAAGCACGATTTCTCACAATCTCGTTACTTACAAGCAAACAATTGCGATGCAGATACTGCGAAAGCAAGGTTGACTTTCCACCGGGAGCAGCACATAAATCCAACACTGTGTCGGCATTCGCGAAATGCTGTTCCACCACCTGAGAAAGAAACATCGAGCTGGCTTCCTGCACATAATACACGCCTGCATGAAACAACGGATCGGCCGTAAACAAGGGTCTTTCGTTCAGATAATATCCTTTGTCGCACCATGCCACTTTTTCGGCAGAGGGCATGTAATCCATCTTATCATTTATCCTGATGCTTGTGGGCGCTAACTGCTGCAGCGCATTTTCGAATGCAGGATACTCCTCTTTTAAAATAGCTTTAGTACGTTCAATAAAAATAGGCGGAAGATTCATTCAGCAATTGTTAAGTATAGAATACAAAAGTATAATTTTTCATCCATTTGCGACCTTAAAACAAATGAAAATAACAAGCAAAGGACTAATTAATTCAAAAAAAACAATAACAAGAAATAAAAAGTGAGCTGTTCGTTTACAATGCTTTCAGCAATTTATCAATTGTTTCCTTATATTCTGCCTCGCTTAAATACGTTTTTTGAGGATTCATTTCGAACACACTGCCAAAACTAAGCCCATCTTTATATTTGGGGACAATATGAAAATGCAGATGTGGCAGTTTATCGGAATAAGCGCCATAATTTATTTTTACCGGCGAAAAGGCGTTATGAATGGCTTCAGCCACTTTGCACACATCAGCCATAAAGGCATTCCGCTTTTGTTCCGTAAGCTCGAACAATTCATTCACATGATCGGCATAAGCCACCACGCAACGTCCGGGGTAACTTTGCTCTTTAAACAAAAAAACGGACGATACATTTAAATCGCAAATATGTATCATCAATTCCTTTTGTAATTCATTCCGTTCGCAATACAGGCAATCGTTTGTATTTTCCATTTTGCTATGTTTTTTTGATTGTTTTACACATAAAAAAAGCAGTGTAAATAAAAATACTTCACTGCTTTTAAATTTTTTTCCAGTTTTCAAATCAGGATTTACTTTCATCTAAAATTCTGAGTGCAATATCCAGAATCTGAGTATCATCCAGCATTACCAAACCGCCATCAGGCCCCGGTTCAATATGCACTCCACAGCTTTTTCCATCTTTGTAGTTATGTCCTCCGAAATAATTACGTACTGTTTCTTTTTCCAGACCAAGTTCTTCGGCAATCTTGGTCATACTCCCACTTGGAAGCGAATCTTTTACTTTTCGTAATTCGTTAAATGTTATCGTTTTCGTCATGACTGATAAGTATTAGAATTGTGAGTAATAATATGATTTTATTAGGTGCTATAAACTTAGTGTATTCAGTTGAATTGACAAAATTATTTTACAAATATTTAATATAAAAAAAACAATTCCATCAAGCTAAAAATACATAGTTCTGAAATACAAAGAATTAAACGACCGGCGGATTTACAACAAATCATCATAATTTTGCTTTCATTTTGTGCCGGTTTTCAAAATTGCGTATTGTCTGTAAAACTCAACAATGGTTTCGATACCTCTGAAAAACAATTCGACAGGAAAATTTTCGTTAGGCGAATGAATGGCATCCGATTCGAGACCGAATCCCATCAGAATTGGCTTCACGTCGAGTACTTTTTCGAACACAGGGACCACTCCGATACTACCACCTCTGCGAACCGGCAAAGGACGGATGCCAAATGTTTTTGTGTAGGCATTTTCGGCAGCTTTATAAGCCAGCGAATCGATGGGACAAACATAACTTTCGGCGCCGTGCAATTTAATTACATCAATGTCTATATATTCTGGAGCATTTTTTTTGAGATAGTCCGAAACAAGTTCGGCAATCACATCATATTTTTGATTGGGAACAAGACGTGCCGACAGCTTAGCAAATGCTTTTGATGGCAGCACTGTTTTTGATCCTTCGCCGGTATATCCGCCCCAAATACCGCAAATATCCATAGCCGGCCTTATACCTGTTCGTTCAATCGTGCTGTACCCCTTCTCGCCACGCAGATGTTTAATGTTGAGATTCGATTTATATGCTTCTTCATCAAAAGGAATCTGAGCTATCAGTTCGCGTTCGGTAGCCGACACTTCCTGCACGTCATCATAAAAATGAGGAATTGTAATCCTACCACCGGCATCAATAAGCGTAGCCAGCAATTTGGTTAGTTCGGTGATTGGATTGGCTACGGCGCCGCCGAAAATTCCGGAATGCAAATCGCGATTGGCCGCCGTTACTTCTATTTGCCAATAGGCCAAACCACGTAATCCTGTTGTAATACTGGGCATATCGCTCCCAAGCATGCTGGTGTCGGACACCAAAATGGTATCGCATTTCAGCAGTTCTTTGTTTTGAAGGCAAAACTCCTCAAGACTTGGCGATCCGATTTCTTCTTCACCCTCCAACAGAAATTTCACATTACAGTTCAAAGCGTTTGTTTTCACAAGATACTCAAAAGCTTTAGCATGCATAAACGATTGACCTTTGTCGTCATCGGCACCTCTTGCATAAAATTTCCCATCCCTTATTTCGGGTTCGAAAGGAGGCGAAACCCATAAATCCAAAGGTTCGGCTGGCATCACATCGTAATGACCATATACCAAAACCGTTGGTAACCGGCTATCTAAGGTCTTTTTTGCAAAAACAACAGGATTGCCACTTGTAGGCAAAATCTGTACCTCGTCTACTCCTGCCTCAAGCAAAAGTTCTTTCCATCTTTCGGCACATTGTTTAATCTCGGGCTGACGGTGAGCATGAGCACTTACACTCGGAATACGAATTAGACTGAAAAGCTCCTCAACAAAACGCGATTTATGCAATTTGATATAGTCATTAATTTCCATATAAATATTATTTTAATTTTAGTGATTAAACGTAGTAACAGTCAAAAAATTTGAGTGGTTATATTTTTTTAATTTTTTATGCAATTTAGATACTAAATTTCCTTTAGCTTCGTTGTAATAATCGGTTTTATGATTTAAGCTGCAAAGAAAAAACTTAGTTATACAATCATAAACGTACCGAAAACAATGGTTCAACTTTTCGGAACAACAAAAACAAATGCAGGCAACCCTTAGGTATTAACAATAAATAATGCATTCGGTTTGCTACTTGGGTATGATTTGAGTAATTTTGCGCCTCACAAAAAATTAAGGGATAAGGATGACGCACGAAACTCGTCCTTCTAATTTAACACACATTATTAATGAAAAGAACATTACTTCTGATTTTATCGGTTTCGACATTCGTACTTACAGGATGTATTTCTCAAAAAGAAATCTCCTATTTTAAAGGAGTTAACTCAGACTCAGCGGCCGTTATCAACCAACAACACCGCGACAAGCCAGAGACAATTATCACTAAGGGCGACGTGTTGCTAATTACAGTCTCAGCACTGGACCCTACAGCTGTCGCACCCTTTAATTTACCGTTGGTAGTATACAGTTCGCCCGGAACCGACAAGTTATATACTTCGCCAACAATGCAAACTTACATTGTGGACACAGAAGGTAAAATAAATTTTCCTGTGTTGGGGAGTCTTAAGTTAAGTGGATTGTCGAAAAGCGAAGCCATTAGCATGATAAATGAAAAACTTTTGCCCTACCTTAAAGATCCTATCGTTAACATCAATTTTCTGAATTACCAGATTACTGTTCTCGGCGAAGTTAACCGGCCCGGAAAATATACAGTTTCGAACGAGAAAATAAACATCCTCGAAGCCCTTGGGTTAGCCGGTGACTTAACAATATATGGTGTACGAAAAAACGTGCTGATTTATCGTGAGAACAATGGCAAAGTTGAATTTGAGCGCATCAATCTGAATTCGAGCGATGTATTCAAATCTCCTTATTTTTATCTGCAACAAAACGATGTTGTTTATGTAGAACCAAGCAAGGTTAAAGTTACCTCATCGCAAAACATTCCTTTATATCTATCGAGTCTATCAACATTATCGGCTGTAACTACCACGATATTATACCTGTATAAATAATCGGACAACGAACAACGCAGCCACCTTAGAATTTCAATATAAAGCTTAAAGAAATGGAAAACAACATAAACAATTCAACTAACAACAGAACATACAACGACTTGATTAACCTGCGTGAAATAGTAATAAAATACCTTCGAAAATGGTATTGGTTTGTTATCTCGGCTTTTGTGTGTTTCCTGATTGCTTTCTTGTATATAAAAATTACGATCCCTACCTATCAGGTTCAGAGCACCATTTTATTGCGTCAGGACGAGAGCAATATGGGCTTCTCCGAAATGGCCATACTCGAAAGTATGGGAATGGGAGGCACTTCGAAAGAAGTAGAAGATGAAATTCAGGTATTGAAGTCGAAAACAATAATGATGAATGTGATTCAGCATTTGGGCATCCAAACTCAATATCTACAGAAAAAAGGATTTAGAAACATCGACACTTACCCCGAAATACCACTTGAACTGATTACTCCTGCGGGCTTCAAAGACACACTTACGAATGCAGTGGTGCTAAAGATAGCGTCTGTTTCGGCGGGCTACAAAATCAAATTTGAAGCAGGCAAAGTCAAAAGCAAATTTATTATTAAAAACCTGAACGAAGCCATCAACACTCCGCTGGGTACCCTGAAACTAAATGCAGGAAAAGACTTCGACAAGGAAGCTGAATATACAATTCAGGTATTTCCTATCCGAACCATCACAGAGAGCTATTCCAAATCAGTAAAAATAGCAGCTGTATCAAAAAAATCGAACGCCATTAGCATATCGACAATTGCCGGAAATGTAACAAAGGCCAAGGATGTTATCAACAAGCTTGTTGAATTGTATAACCTGGACGCTGTTGTGGATAAAAACATGATAGCCAGCAACACAAAAAAATTCGTCGACGAAAGACTTGTTCTGATCGAAAACGAACTGCAAAACGTTGAAGAAAATGTAGAAAACTACAAAAAACAAAATCAGCTCACCAATATATCATCGGAAGCAAGTTTATTTTTACAAAGTTCGAGCGAATACAACAAGAAGCTGGCCGAAGTAGAAACCCAGCTTAATCTTATAAGCTACATCGAATCGCACGTTAAAAACAGCAAGAACATTTACAACCTCATACCTGCCAATCTCGGTATTCAGGATAATTCGTTACTTAGTTTAATAAGCAATTACAACAATGTGCTGCTTGAACGCTTAAGACTAATGCGAACCACCAACGACGAGAACCCTGTCCTTACCCAAATGGAGCAACAGATAAAAATCGTACGTTCGAGCATTATCGCCAGTATTGCCAGTGTGAAGGATGGACTTAAAATTGCCAAAATGGATATCCTTAGCAAGGAAAACCAGTTTAACTCTAAAATCAAAAAAGTCCCCACACAGGAACGTCAGTACATCGAAATAAAACGCCAGCAGGAAATAAAACAAAATCTGTACTTGTTCTTGCTTCAAAAACGCGAAGAAAACGCTTTAACGCTTGCAAGTGCTATCCCAACGGCTAAAACCCTGGATGCAGCCTATTCATCCGTCATTCCGGTAGCGCCAAAAACGATGATTATTTTTGCAATCACTCTTTTAATAGCGATGCTTATCCCTATGGGAGTCATTTATGTACTTGATTTGATGAACAACAAGATAACGGGCAAAAAAGAATTACTCCGACTTGTAAAAGCACCTTATCTGGGTTCCATTGGCATCAACAAAAGCCAGGACAGAGTGGTGGTGCGCGAAGGAAAAACGACGCCTATCGTTGAAATGTTCCGAATGATAAGGACCAACCTGCAATTCATGATTGGCGGCACCAAATCGCCCGTCATACTTGTAACATCGAGTGTAGGTGGAGAGGGCAAGTCATTTACTGCCATCAACCTGGCTTCATCCTTTGCTTTATTCAACAAAAAAGTAGTTCTGATTGGACTCGATATACGCAAACCTATACTGGGTGACTATATGCACATTGAGAAAAACAAGGGGGTGAGTCTTTACTTATCGGATCCAAACTACAAACTGAACGACATTATAATATCATCGGGCATTCACAGCTCGCTCAAAGTGATTCCGGCAGGTCCTGTACCACCGAATCCGGCCGAATTATTGATGAGCAACAGACTCGAAGAGTTGATCTCCGAACTAAAAAAAGAATTCGATTATATCATTATCGACTCGGCTCCCGTAGGTGTCGTTTCGGACACATTCCTTATCAACAGGGTTGTAGATTTGTCCATCTATGTTTCGCGTCAGAACTACACGCCTAAGGATATGATTGAAACCATCAACGACATACACAACAATCAGCGACTCACCAATATTGGTCTCGTACTGAATGGCGTTGAAGAGATGGCCGGATATGGCTATTATTCCACAAAAACAAAAGCCCCTTACAACAAATAAACAGCCGATTGATAAATATCTAAAGCTTCTTTATAAAAATTATATAAGCCTCCGAAAACTTTTTCGGAGGCTTTTTGTTTGTATCACACAGAACGTGGAAACTTTCAAATTATCAAAGTTTCCACAACACAAACAACAAATGGCTGCAAACCAAATCAATGCAAATCATTTTAGAGTATTTAACAAAACAATTCAACAAAAAGTAGTTTGCATAAGCAACTTTTTATATAATTTTGCACGCTCATAATAAAAAGAATGGACTCACAACAGAAATTAATTATTGAAACATCAAGAAAAATGTTTTATCAGTTAGGTATCAGAAATGTATCTATTGATGAAATATGTGCCGAATTAAGGATTTCGAAAAAAACATTTTACGCACAGTTCCCTCAAAAAGAAGATTTGGTGGAAGCAATAATTAATTACGAGAATGAGAATACGAATGAGAGATTTACTAAAAATCTGAAGAACAAGAATGCAATCGAATCGCTTATCTACATAGTACGCGAAATAAAGAAACAAAATGACTGTCAACCTCATGTATTGTGGTATGATATAAAAAAGTATTATCCGAAATTGTTCGAAAAATTTGATGAGGAAAAGAAACAGGCAATTAAAGTAGGATTCGAGCACAATCTTCGTCAGGGAATAATAGAAGGGTACTATCGTAAGGATCTTGACATTGAAATGATTTCGATATTTCACACCATCCATTTGAAAAACACTTTCGAACAGATGGAACAAACAGAGAAAAAGTTTTCGAAAAGACGCGTTATCGATTTTTTCATCGACCTGATTATTCACGTCATTGCCAACGAAAAAGGATTGAAATATTTTGAAAAGAATTATCTGAACGAAGAAAAAAATGAAGAATTGAAACAATGATACAAAACAAACTGAGTGCTGGTAACTGCATTTATTGAAATTTATATACACTACCGAAGCGGATATCTGCTCACAGCTACCGAAAACCTGATGCAAATTGCAAACAGGCAGTTGTAGCAAAACAAGGATAAAGTCCGGCTTAGTGACTGAGAAATGCAAGGAAAAGTATTTTATTCAATATTGCACTTACATATGTATAAACTTAAATGTTGTATGAATAACTTATCGGATACCGTCGAAGGCTGACAATTATAAAAACAGATTTCGGAGGAGTAAAATCAAAGAAAAGAGACAACAATACAATTTTGGCAGCAGTTAATCGGGTTTAAATCTATGTTTATCGATTTTTGATTTATTGTTAATCGATAATTGTATACTTTAGCACCCAATTCGGACAAGCATATTAAGAATATAGTATAGAATTTAATTTATAAGAAGAAAAATGATTGTGAAACGACTAAAATTTAAGAAAATCCTGGTAATAGGTCTTATCGGCTTATTACCTGTAACAGGAGCATTCGCACAGGACACTATCACCGTGTCATTACCAAAAGCCTTGGAAATAGCGCTGAGCGAAAGCCCCACGATAAAAGTGGCCAACAAAGAGATACAGCGTGTTGATTATTCGAAGAAAGAAAGAATGGGAGGATTGTTTCCTTCGGTTTCGCTTTCGGGAGCCTATCAGCGTGCCATCAAAAAGCAGAAGATGTTCTTTTCATTTCCGGGCATGCCTGCCAACCCTGATGGTATTGAAGTAGGACAGGACAACACCTTTACAGGTGGTATTTCGGCTTCGTTGCCACTGATAGCGCCTACGCTTTGGGCTACCATCAACATGAGTGAGCTGGAACTGGAGCTTGCGCAGGAATCGGCACGTTCGTCGAAAATTGCATTGTACAATCAGGTGACGAAAGCCTATTATGCAATACTGCTCACACAGGACTCGTACAATGTAATCAAGCGCAGTTACGAAAACAGCAACGAAAATGCACGCATTATTCAGAACAAATTCAAGCAGGGAACTGTATCGGAATTTGAATGGATAAGGGCCGACGTACAGGCACGCAATATCCTCACAAGTGTGGTATCGGCCGAAAATGCAGTGAATCTGTCGAAGCTGCAACTGATGATGCTGATGGGGATAGACATGAATACTGAAATAAAAGTGGAAGGAAAACTTGCCGACTTCGAAGCTGCAATGTATGGCGATGTGCTGAACATCGATCCATCGAAGCTCGATCAAAATTCCGACCTCAAACAGTTCCAGATTCAGATGAAACAGCTACAACAAACCGAAAAGATACACAAAGCATCGTTGCTTCCCACATTGGGAGCGAGTCTGAACTATCAGTACATGTCCTATGCCAACGATTCGAACACATTTAATGCCGATCAATACTGGTTCCCTACGTCGACACTCGGAGTTCAGCTTACCATTCCATTGTTTCAGGGTGGAGCCAAATACAACAAGAGCAAACAATTGAAAATTCAGATGGACGAAATGATGCTTCAGCGCCAGAACTTAAAACGCAGCCTGCAGCTTCAGACTATTTCGCAGATGAATAACATTAAGAATGCGTTGAAGAAAATAGAATCGAACAAGGAGAGTTTGCGTCAGGCCGAAAAAGCATTGTCTATTTCGCAAAAAATGTACGAAGTAGGGATGGCCACTTTCCTTGATTTGAACAATGCCGATTTGAGCTACAGAAATGCAGGACTTGCCTATAACCAATCCATCTACGATTATCTGTCGGCAAAAACAGATCTTGAAAAGATTTTAGGAAAAGAATTTTAAAATAACGAATTGAACAGGATAACAAAATAAAGAAAATTACAAAAATGAAAAGAATTAAACTTACAGGAATATCCTTACTTGTTTTAGCATTAAGCCTTGGTTCGTGCACAAAGGAAGCTAAAACCGAAAGTTCGAGCCAAAGCGCTCAAAAAGCAAAGGTAAAAGTGGCATTGGTAACCGAACGCGAAGTAGCGCAAACGCAAAACTTCACAGCCACTGTAGAGCCCGAAGTAAAGAACAATATCGTTCCTTCGGTTCCGGGACGTATCCGTCAGATTTTTGTTGAAGTAGGCGCACATGTTTCGAAAGGACAGAAACTTGCACAAATGGATGCTGCTAATCTTTCGAACTCCGAAACTCAGATTGCCAACCTCAGGGTGAACTACAAACGTGTTTCCGAACTTTTTGCCGTAGGCGGTGCTTCGCAACAGGAGCTCGACAACGCTAAACTGCAACTGAATGTGGCCGAAACGAACCTGAAGAACCTGAGCGAAAACACTTTCCTCATCAGCCCTATCAGCGGTGTGGTGACAGCGCGCAACTACGACGCCGGAGATATGTATTCGGGACAGATGCCTATACTTACAGTGATGCAGATCAACCCTGTGAAACTTAAAATCAACATCTCAGAGTCTTTCTATTCGTTGGTAAAAGTGGGAATGCCTGTTGATATCACCGTAGATGTGTTTAAAGATAAAACTTTCACCGGCCGGGTAAGTTTAATTTACCCTACTATCGACGAAAAAACGCGTACGTTCCCAGTAGAGGTGAAACTTGTAAACAACGACAGCAAAGTTCGTCCCGGTATGTTTGCACGTGTAAACGTGAATTTCGGAAGCATGAATCATGTTGTGGTACCCGATCAGTCAGTAATCAAACAATCAGGATCGGGATCGCGATTTGTTTATGTATACAAAAACGGCAAAGTAAGTTATACCGAAGTGGTATTAGGTCAGCGTTTGGGTAACGAATACGAACTTATTTCGGGCATAGCCAGTGGCGATCAGGTAGTCGTTTCAGGACAATCAAGATTGGCCGATGGAGTGGAAGTAGAAATTGTAAAATAACGCGAGAGTGGGTGCTTACTCAGAGCATCACACAATCCGTTGCTATTATTTCTTCGAAAAACGCAATTAATAATTGATTAAAAAAGTAAATTAAACAATATGAGTTTATACGAAAGTGCAGTAAAAAAGCCGGTAATGACCTCCCTCGTTTTTGTGGGAATTGTTATTCTGGGTCTTTTTTCATTAAGCAAATTGCCCATTGACTTGCTTCCCAACATAGAGACCAACACCATTCTGGTGCTGACATCGTATCCGGGAGCAAGTGCAGCCGATGTCGAAACCAATGTAACACGTCCTCTCGAAAGTTCGTTGAACACTGTTTCGAATCTGAAAAACATTACTTCTACTTCGCGCGAAAACACTTCGATCATTACGCTCGAATTTGAATACGGCGAAGACATCGAAGCCCTCACCAACGATGTGCGCGACAAGCTGAGTATGGTGAAATCTTACCTGCCCGAAGGAATTACAGAGCCTGTTATATTCAAGTTCAGCTCCGACATGATTCCGGTGGTGATGATTTCGGCCACTGCCGACCAGAGTTTGCCTGCTTTGTACAAAATCCTCGACGATAATGTGGCCAATCCTTTGGCTCGTATCAACGGAGTGGGTTCGGTTTCGATCACCGGAGCTCCCGAACGCGAAGTGCAGGTCTATATCGACCCGCAAAAGCTGGAGGCTTATAACCTGACGATAGAGGGAATTGCTCAAAACATCCGACTCGACAATATAAACACTCCGGCAGGGGTGGTTGATATTGGTAGCGAAAGTTATTCGCTGCGCGTAAACGGTGAATTCAAGGATGCAAGTGAACTGAAAAGACTTGTTGTAGGCACCTCGGGAGGAAAAACAATTTTCCTCAGCGATGTGGCTGATGTGAACGACGACCTGCAGGAACGCGTACAGGAAACCTATACAAACGGTATCCAGGGTGCTTCTATCGTTGTGCAAAAACAATCGGGATCCAACACTGTGGAGATTGCCGATGAAGTACTGAAAGCTTTACCCGAAATACAGAAGAACCTGCCATCGGATGTGAAACTGAATGTGATCATGGATACCTCCGAAAACATTAAGCTCACCATCAGCGGACTTACCGAAACGGTAGTGTATGCTTTCCTTTTCGTTATTCTTGTGGTGTTGGCCTTCCTCGGACACTGGCGTGCAACGATTATTATTATTGTTACAATTCCTATTTCGCTCATTGCTGCCTTTATATACCTGGGCGGAACGGGTGGAAGTTTGAACATCATTTCGCTCAGCGCCTTGTCGGTGGCCATTGGTATGGTGGTGGATGCTGCAATCGTGGTGCTCGAGAATGTGACCACGCACATCGAACGTGGTAGTCGCCCCCGCAGCGCCGCTATCCATGGCACCAACGAGGTGGCCGTATCTGTTATTGCCTCAACGCTTACTTTGCTTGCCGTATTCTT
>JACCEE010764569.1_pt1 | contig 24724 bp, 24 predicted proteins | sample 7449931 | NCBI WGS metagenome assembly JACCEE01 (sample SAMN15323457, study PRJNA562643) | freshwater metagenome | isolation source: river surface water | place: USA:Blue River Watershed | collected 2017-08-19 | reverse complement strand
GCCGCGCAGTCGTGCTTCACCAGCCGGCGGTCGAGTATATAGTCGTCGCCGACGGTGTAGGACTCTATGTCCTTGTTCAGGTCGTAACCCTTGGCCCAGAGCTTCATTTGCGCTTCCCGTGCCGGCTCATGATGGCGTTGTGGGCCATCAGGCGCGTGGCGTGTATCTTTATGAAGCCCTCGGAGTCCTTCTGGTTGAAGCCGCCGGCCACGTCCATGCTGGAGAGCTCCTTGTCGTAGAGGGAGCTGGGGCTCTCGCGGCCTATCACCATCACGTTGCCCTTGTAGAGCTTCAGCGTCACGGAACCGTCTATGGCCTTCTGGCTCTCGTTGATGGCGGCCATCAGGAAGCTCATCTCGGGGCTGAACCAGAAGCCGTTGTAGACCAGCTCGGCGAACTTGGGCGACAGCATGTCCCTCAGGCGCATCACCTCGCGGTCCATGGCTATGCCCTCAATGTCCTTGTGCGCGGCGAAGAGTATGGTGCCGCCGGGCGTTTCGTACACGCCGCGGGACTTTATGCCGACGAAGCGGTTCTCCACCATGTCTATGCGGCCAATGCCGTTCTTGGAGCCGAGGTCGTTGAGCATATTGAACAGCTTCAGCGGGTCGGTCTCGGACTTGCCGGTGTTCAGGTTGACGAGCTTAACGGGCTCGCCGTCCTTGAAGATGATCTTTATCTTCGTGGCCTTGTTGGGCGCTTTCTCCGGCGAGACGGTCTTGGAGTATATGTCCTCGGCGCATTCGTGCGCGGGGTCTTCCAGTATGCCGGCCTCGTGGCTGATGTGCAGAAGGTTGTCGTCCTCGCTGTAGGGCTTCTTCAGCGTGGTGCTCACCTCTATGCCTTTCTCTTTGGCGTAGTTCATCAGGTCGGTGCGGCCCTTGAACTTGTCGAGGAAGCACTGCATCTTCCACGGGGCGATGACCTTTATCTTGGGGTTCAGCGCGTAGTAGCCCAGCTCGAAGCGCACCTGGTCGTTGCCTTTGCCGGTGGCGCCGTGGGCCACGTACTGCGCGCCTTCCTTGGCGGCTATCTCTATCTGGCGCTTGGCTATAACGGGCCGCGCGGCCGACGTGCCCAGCAGGTAGCGGCCTTCGTATATGGCGTTGGCCTTGAAGATGGGGAAGATGTAGTCGGTGACCAGCTCTTTCTTGAGGTCCTCGATGTAGACCTTCTTGGCGCCGACCTTGAGGGCCTTGCGCTTGGCCGCCTGGAAGTCGCCGGCCTGGCCGACGTCGGCTATGTAGGCGATGACCTCGTAGCCTTCCTCTATGAGCCACTTCAGTATCACCGAGGTGTCCAGACCGCCGCTGTAGGCCAGAATAACTTTCTTATTGTCTTTCATTATATTTTCTCCTTTAGTTCAGGCTGCCGCCGGGGTCCGGGCGGCCAGCACCTTGCGCAGGGCTGCGCAGGCGGCTTCGATGTGTTCGGGTTTCGCGTTGAGCGGAGGCAGGAAGCGTACCACCGTCTTGTCGGTGGCGTTGAGCAGCACGTGGTGCTCGTCGCGCAGCGCGGTGACGAAGGGCTCGGCCTCCGTGGTCAGCTCCAGCCCGGCCATCAGGCCGAGGCCGCGGGCTTCCTTGACCAGAGCGGGGAACTCCGCCTGCAGGCCCTTTAGGCGCTCCAGCAGCAGAGCCCCCATGGTACGCACGTTCTGCAGCGTGCCGTACTGCATGATCTCCTTCACCACTGCTATGCCGGCCGCGCAGGCCACCGGGTTGCCGCCGAAGGTGGTGCCGTGCATGCCGGGCTGTATGACGGCCGCGGCCTCGTCGGTGGCCAGTATGGCGCCCAGCGGCAGGCCGCCGCCTATGGGCTTGGCCATGGTGACAAGGTCGGGGGTCACGCCGAAATGGGCGCAGGCCAGGAACTCGCCCGTGCGGGCGCAGCCGGTCTGTATCTCGTCGGCTATTATAAGGAAGCCGTGCTCGGCGCGCAGCTTTATGAGCTCGGCGGCGAACTCCTTGGACACGGGCCTCACGCCGCCCTCGCCCTGCACGAACTCAAGTATGACCGCGGCGGTGCCGGGGCCCACGGCCTTCCTGAGCGAGGCCGGGTCGTTGAAGACTGCGCCGGCGCAGCCGTCGAGGAAAGGGCCGAAACCGTCGCGGTAGGCCTTGCGGTCCATCAGCGACAGCGCGCCCATGGTGCGGCCGTGGAAGGCGTTGGACATGGAGACTATGGTCTTCTTGTTCTTCGCGGCGCCCCACTTGCGGGCTATCTTTATGGCGCCCTCTATGGCCTCGGTGCCGCTGTTGCAGAAGAAGACGCGCGGCAGGCCGGTGTACTTGGTAAGCAATTCGCCCAGCTCTATCTGCGGCTCCTGCAGGAAATAGTTGGAGACGTGCACGTAGCGCGCGGCCTGCTGGGCTATGGCCTTCACCACCGCCGGGTGGGCGTGGCCCAGGGCGTTAACCGCCACGCCGCTGAACATGTCGAGGTAGCGGGTGCCGCCGCGGGCTATGAGGTGGGCGCCTTCGCCGCGCTCTATCTCTATGGGGAGCCGCTTGTAGGTTTTGAGGAATACCGCCGATTCGCGCTGTTTCTGGTCCATTTTCTTCTTCTCTTCTCCTTGCGGGCTCAAAAGCCCGATTGCATAATCATACAGAATTTTGTATATTTATGCAAGCGGTATACAGGAGAACATGCATATGATACGTGCGGGCATCGTGGGGGCTTCGGGTTATTCCGGCGCCGAGCTGATGAGGATACTGGCCTCGCGGCGCGACGTGAAACTTGAGTGGGTTACGGCCAACACCTCGGCCGGGCAGCGGGTGGACGAGCTCTACCCCGCGCTCGCCGGGCGCGTGGACCTGGCCTTCCGGGAGTTCGTTCATGCGGAGATGGCCAAGGTCGACGTCGCTTTCGTGGCGCTGCCGAGCGGCCAGGGCATGCAGGCGGTGCCCAAGCTCAAAGGGATAGCCGCGCGCGTCATAGACCTGGGCGGCGACTACCGGCTTAAGAACATAGCCGAGTATAAGGAATATTACGGCCACGACCACGTCTCGCAGGACCTGCTGGCCGGCGCGGTGTACGGCCTCTCCGAGGTGAACCGCGAGGCCATAGGCGCGGCCAAGCTGGTGGCCAACCCCGGCTGCTACGCCACCAGCGTGATACTGGGCCTGCTGCCGGCGCTGGCCAAAGGCCTCGTCGAGCCCGATGCCATAGCCGTAAGCGCTGTGTCCGGTATTTCCGGCGCGGGCCGCACCTCCAAGGCCGAGATGAACTATACCGAGCTCAACGAGAACGTGCGGGCCTACAAGCCCGGCACGCACCAGCACGTGCCCGAGATAGAGGGCGCGCTCAAGGCCTTCGCCGGCGTACGCCCGACGGTGTCGTTCATCCCTCACCTGGTGCCGCTCACCCGCGGCATATACGCCACCATGCACGCGCGCCTGAAGCCCGGCGTAACCGCCGAGGCCGCGCAGGCCGCCTACGAACAGTTCTACGCCGGCAAGCCCTTCGTGCGCGTGAAGCGCGGCATGCCGCAGATCTCGGCCGTGACCCGCAGCAATTTCTGCGACATAGGCCTGGTCGTCAACAATCACACCGGCCAGCTGGTGGTCATGTCCACCATAGACAACCTGGTGAAGGGCGCGGCCGGCCAGGCCGTGCAGAACATGAACATCATGTTCGGCCTGCCCGAAGACTCGGGCCTCAATTAAGGAGAGATATGATAAAGGAAATAGAAGGCGGCGTTACCGCGGCGAAAGGCTACAAAGCCTCCGGCGTGATCTGCAGCGTTAAACCGGCCAACAAGACCAAGAAGGACGTGGCCCTGATAGTTTCCGACGTGCCGGCCGCCTGCGGCGCCGTGTTCACGCTGAACAAGGTGCCCGGCGCGCACGTTACGGTGGACAAGGAACAGCTGGCCGCGGGCGCGCCCATGCGCGCCTTCGTGGTGAACAGCGGCAACGCCAACGCCTGCACCGGCGCCCGGGGGCTTGCCGACGCGCGGGCCATGTGCGCCGCCGCGGCGGCAGCCGCCGGCGTTAAGCCCGCCGAGGTGCTGTGCGCCTCTACCGGCGTGATAGGGCAGTTCATGCCCATGGACCGCATTGAGGCCGGCATAGCTGCGGCAGGCAAGGCGCTTTCCGCTGCCGGCGGCAGGGACGCCGCCGAGGCCATAATGACCACCGACACCGTGCGCAAGGAATGCGCCGTTACGGCCGAGGTGGCCGGCGTTAAGGTGACCGTGGGCGGCATGGCCAAGGGCTCTGGCATGATACAGCCCAATATGGCCACCATGCTCTCCTTCGTCACGACGGACGCAGCCATAGAGCCGGCGCTCCTGAAGCGCGCGGTAAAGGCCGCGGCCGATCTTTCTTTCAACCGCCTCAGCGTGGACGGCGATACCAGCACCAACGACACCGCCGCCGTGCTGGCCAACGGCCTGGCCGGCAATAAGCCGCTCAAGTCCGAGGCCGATGGCGGCTACGCCGATTTCCTCGCGGCGCTGACCTTCGTTATGACGCGGCTCGCCAAGATGATGGCCGCCGACGGCGAGGGCGCCACCAAGTTCGTGGAGATAAAGGTGACGGGCGCCGCCGACGAGGCCGCCGCGGTTAAGGCCGCGCGCGCCATAGCCAACTCGCCGCTGGTGAAGACCGCCCTGCACGGCGGCGACGCCAACTGGGGCCGCATCATAGCGGCCGTGGGCTATTCCGGCATAGAGTTCGACCCGGAGAAGACCGAGATCAGCTTCGGGCCGGTGCCGGTGCTGAGGAAGGGCTACAACATAGAGTTCTCCGAGGAGGACGCGGCCCGCGAGCTGGCGAAGAAAGAGATCTACGTGAACGTCAGCCTGAACGGGGGCGCTGGCGAGGCCACTTTCTGGACCTGCGACCTCTCGAAGGAATACATAACGATAAACGGGGATTACAGGTCCTGATATGAACCAGGAAATATTCAACAAAGCCGAGACGCTGACCGAGGCGCTGCCTTGGATATCCCGCTACGAGGGCAAGACCTTCGTGGTGAAGTACGGCGGGGCCGCCATGACCGAGCCGGAACTGCGCGAGAGCTTCGCCCGCGACGTGGCGCTGCTCTCCAAGGTAGGCGTGCGGGTGGTGATAGTGCACGGCGGCGGCAAGGAGATCACCGGCATAGCCGCCAAGCTGGGCCTCGAGACCAGGTTCGTCGACGGGCAGCGCTACACCGACGAGGCCATGGTGGACGTGGTGCAGATGGTTCTGGCGGGCCGCACCAATAAAGATATCGTGCGCCGCGTGAACAAGTACGACGGCGACGCCGCGGGCCTCTGCGGTATAGACGGCGGCGTGCTGCAGGCCGAGAAGTTCGCCGAGGGCGGCGTGGACCTGGGCCTGGTGGGCCGCGTGACCGAGGTGCGCACGCAGTACCTGGAACTGCTGCTGGACGGCGGCTTCATGCCCGTTATAGCGCCGCTGGGCGTGGACGCGGCTGGCACCGTCTACAACATAAACGCCGACGTGGCGGCCGCGCAGATAGCCGGCGCGCTGAAGGCGGAGAAACTGGTTTTCCTGAGCGACGTGGAAGGCGTGCTGGAGAACGGCAAACTGGTGCGGCGCATGACCGAGAAGGCGGCCGAGGCCCTTATAACCTCGGGCGTCATCGGCGGCGGCATGATACCCAAGGTGCGCTCGGCCTTCGACGCGCTGGAGGCCGGCGTGGGCACGGTGCATATGATAGACGGCCGCGCCAAGCATTCGCTGCTGCTCGAGATCTTCACCGACAAGGGCGTGGGCACCGCGCTGTTCACCGCGCAGGAGGGCAAATGAGCAAGAGGGAGAGGCATTTCGCCATCAGGAAGATCATCATGGCCGGCGGTGTGGGCAGCCAGGAAGAGCTGCGCCGCCGTCTGGCGAAGGAAGGCTGCAAGGTCACGCAGGCCACGCTGTCGCGCGACCTGAAGGACCTGGGCGTGTCCTGGACTTCCGGCCCGACGGGCGGCCATTACTCGCTGCCCGCCTCGGCCGAGGCGCCGGGGCTCAGGCCTCTGCTCGGGGCCGGGATAGTTGATATACTGTCCAACGAGAGCCTTATACTGGTGCGCACCCTGCCCGGAGCCGCCGGCACCGTGGCCGAGTTCGTGGACTCGCAGCGCATGCCGGACCTGATGGGTACCGTGGCCGGCGACAATACCGTGCTGGTGATACCGCGCAGCGTCAGGAAGATAGCCGCGCTGGAGAAGGCCCTCAAGGAAAAGCTGATACGGGGGTAGCCATGAAAAAGATTGCGATGTTCATAGCCTTCAAGGGCTTCCGCGACGAGGAGTACATAGAGCCGAAGAAGATACTGGAGGCCGCCGGCCATAAGGTGACCACGGTCTCGACGGCGCTCGGCACGGCGCAGGGTAAGTTCAGGCTGACCGCGCAGGTGGACAAGCTGATAGCCGACATAGACCCGGCCGACTACGACGCTTTGACACTGGTGGGCGGCCCGGGCGCGCTGGGCGAGCTGGACAAACCGGCCGTGCACGATATTTTCAAGGAGGCCGCGGGGCAGGGCAAGGTGATAGGCGCAATCTGTATATCCCCGGTGGTGCTGGCCCATGCCGGGCTGCTGAGGGGGCATAAGGCCACCTGTTTCCCCGACGGCGCGGAAGCGCTGAAGAAGGGCGGGGCCGACTATACGGCGGCCGACCTGCAGATAGACGGTAAACTTATAACGGCCGACGGGCCCATGCCGGCGAAGAAGTACGGCCAGGCCCTCGCGGAGGCTTTGAAATAGCTAGAAGAGCTTTTTGAAGTCGCGCCAGAAACCCGGGTAGGACTTGTCCACGCAGCCCGGGTTTCTTATTTCCAGGCCGGGGCAGACTACCGAGGCGGCAGCTGCGGCCATGGCTATGCGGTGGTCATTAAAAGTGTCGACGGGAGAAACGGCGCGGAATTTCTTAACGCCGTTTATCTTCAGCGCGCCGCGCGAGTAGGAGGCCTTTACGCCCAGCGAGGCCAGCAGGGCCAGCGTGCTGGCCACGCGGTCCGATTCCTTGGCCTTGAGCGCCTGCACGCCGGAGATGGTGGTGACGCCGGGCGCCGCCGCGGCCGTCACGGCCAGGAGCGGCACCTCGTCTATCATGGCCGGTATCCCGGCCGGCCTGAAAGCGGCGGCCTTGAGCCGCGAGAGCCCGACGGTCAGCGAGCCAGCTGGCTCGGGGAAGGCCGAGGCGGGGGAAAGCTCTATTTTCGCGCCCATTTTTATCAGCGCGTCAGTAAAGCCCAGCCGGCCCGGGTTCAGGCCGCAGTTCTCCACGCGCAGCTCGCGGCCGGCCAGCAGGGCCGCCGTTATGAAAGGCGCGGCCGAAGAGATGTCGCCGGGCACCTCGAAGGGGCGCGCGGTGAGCGGGCCAGGTTCCAGCCTTATGCGGCGGCCGTCCTTAATGATGCGCGCGCCCATCAGCGCCAGCAGGCGTTCGGTGTGGTCGCGGGTCTGGAATTTTTCGGTTATCGATATCGGTCCGCCGGCGTAAAGACCGGCCAGCAGCAGCGCGGATTTGATCTGCGCGCTGTCCACGCCGTTTATCCTCGCGCCTTTGAGCCTGGCCGGTTTTATGACGAGAGGCAGCAGGCCGCGGCTGGTCCTGACCTTGGCGCCCAGCTTGGCGAGCGCTTCGGCCACCGGCGCCATGGGGCGCTTCAGCAGGGTGCCGCGGCCGGTTATTTCCGAGGGAAAACCTTGGCCGGCCATAAGCCCGGCCAGCAGGCGGGCCAGCGCGCCGGATTCCCCGGCGTCCAGCGGCCCGTCGGGCGTCTTAAGGCCGCGCAGGCCGCGGCCTTCAACTATTATCGCACGCCCGTCGCGGCAATGCCGCACCCCCAGCGCCTCCAGGCAGCCGAGCGCCGCCTCGGTGTCGCCGCAGCAAAGCGGGTTTTCCACGCGCGCCGAGCCATTGGCCGCGGCCGCCAGCAGCAGCGCGCGTATGGTCGCCGACTTGTCCGGCGGCGGGGAGTAGTATTTCATTCCTTTATGGAGGCGCAGTAATCCAGGGCCTTAAAATAGGAGACCGGGCCCTCGCCCTTGAACTGCGCGAGGCACACCGGCTTTATCACCGAGACCCGGCGGAAAGGCTCGCGCTTTGCTATGTCGCTCAAATGCACCTCCACGGCCGGCAGGCCGAGGCCTTCTATGGCGTCGCGTATGGCGTAGCTGTAATGGGTGTAAGCGCCGGGGTTTATTACCAGCGCGTCGGCCCAGTCCGCGTTGGCCGTGAGCAGGTCTATGATGGCGCCTTCGCAGTTGCTCTGGAACACGCGCACCTTGAAACCCAGCGAGGCGGCGTGCTTTTTTATGTCCGCGTTGAGCTGTTTCAGCGTGGCGTCGCCGTATATAGCCGGGTCCCGGCGGCCGAGCAGGTGCAGGTTGGGGCCTTGTATGACGAGGATGTTCATTTGAGCGCCCCCTCGAACGCTTTCTTCAGGAGCGAATCCTTTATGTCGCGGGCGGCGGCGGTGCGGCCCGGCGCGCGCAGCAGTATGAAGCGGTTGCCGGCGCCGCGGGCCTTCTTGTCCATGGAGACCAGCGAGAGGAAGCGGCGGAAGTCGGCGCGCACCTTGGCCGGCGGGAGGTGCAGCGCGTCCACCAGCGCGTCCATCTTTTTGAAGTCGGCGGGCTTGAGCAGGCCGGCGTCGCGCGACACGATCAGCGCGAAGCGCAGGCCGCGCGCCACGGCCTCGCCGTGCGGCAGCCGGCCCTCTGCCATGGCCTCGAAGGCGTGGCCGGCGGTGTGGCCGAAGTTCAGCGTCTCGCGCATGCCGCGCTCGTCGCGCTCGTCGCCGGCCACCACGGCCAGCTTGAACTCGGCGCAGGCCGCCACGCACGAGGTCAGCGCGCTCTTGTCGCCGGAGAGGGCGTGCGAGAGGTTCTTCGTTATGGTGCGGCGCAGGCCGGCGGGGCCTATCATCGCGTACTTCACCAGCTCGCCGGCGCCGCTGCGCAGCTCGGCGTGCGGCAGCGAATCCAGGAAGGCCGTGTCGCAGACCGAGAGGGCCGGCTGGTAGAAGGTGCCCAGCATGTTCTTCGCGCCGCCGAGGTTCACGGCGGTCTTGCCGCCGAGGCCCGCGTCTATCTGGCCGAGGAAGCTCGTAGGTACGCTGACCCACTTTATGCCGCGCATGTAGATGGAAGCGGCGAAGCCGGCCAGGTCTGTGACGGTGCCGCCCCCGGCCGCGACGATGAGGGAGTTGCGCGAGAAGCCGCGGGAGAAAAGGAAGGCGCAGAGCTTGGCGGCCTCGTTCAAGGTCTTGGCCTTCTCCGACGGGGGGAGCCAGTAATAGGAATGCGGCTGGCCGCCTTCGGGGAAAAGGGCGGTGGCGCGGGCCCTGAGGCTGGCCGGCGCGTCCGAGCCGGTTACCAGGCAGACCTTGTCCACGCCGGCGAATATGGCCGGGAACTCGCCGGTGAGCGGCGGCAGGCCGCGGCCGAGGGCGGCCTGTATCAGCCGCTGGTCGCGTATTGTGGAGCTGAAGTTCTTCATATCTTTTCCTTTGCGGCGAGCCGTTCCTTTATCAGCCGGGCGGCCGCGGCCGGCTTAAGGCCGGCGGTGTCCAGTGCGAAGGCGGCGCGCCGGTAATGCGGCAGGCGCGCCGAGTAGAGCTTTTTAGCGCGGGCCGCGGCTCGCGGCCAGGGCCCGGCCAGGAGCGGCCGACCGCCGCGCCCCAGCTCGAGCCGGCGCAGCAGTTCCGGCCAGCGGCAGGTGAGCAGCACCACGGCGCCGGTGCGCTCCAGCAGGCCGCGCCAGCGCCGCGACGGGTAAACCCCGCCGCCCAGCGCAACCACGCGCCCGCCGGCGGCGGCCAGTTCGTTCACCAGCGCCGCCTCTTCCCTCCGGAAGGCCGCCAGACCGTTCTTGTTCACGAAATCGTTTATGGTGCGGCCCAGCCTGCGCTCTATCAGTTCGTCGCTGTCGGCGAAGGGCCGGCGCAGCAGCCGCGCGAGGGCCCGGCCGGCGGAGGTCTTGCCGGCGCACATGAAACCGCAGAGATAGATGTTCTTCAGCGGTTTATGGATCTTGCCGTTCTTTTTCGCCATGCCTCTACCCGGGGTTTTATCTCGGCGAGCGAGTCGCCGCCGAACTTCTCCAGCAGCGCGGAGGCCAGCTCCAGCGCCGCCACGTGTTCGGCTATCACGGCCGCGGCGAACACCGCGGTGATGTCCGACGTGCGGGAGACGGCCGCGGCGCGCTTCAGGGTGCGCAGGTCCCTCGACGGGGCCCCGCCGGGCAGGCCGGGCACCGGTTTCACCGCGCAGCGCAGCACTATGTCGCGGCCGTTGGTGACGCCGCCGTCTATGCCGCCGGAGAGTTCCGGCCGGCGCGCGGCCTCTTTGCCGCCGGCGGCCGTCAGCTCCGCCGAACCTACTGAAAATCCTTTCACGCCGTTTATGCCGAGCAGGGCCGCGCCCAGCCTGGCGCCGAGGCGCCTGTCCGCGTGCGCGTAGCTGCCGAGGCCGGCCGGCACGCCGGTAAAGACCAGTTCGAACTCGCCGCCCAGCGTGTCGCCGTTGCGGCGGGCGCGCTCTATCTGGTCCGCCGCGTTGCGGGCGGTGACGGTGCGCAGGTTGCCCAGCGACGTCACGCGCGAGGAGGCCTTTATGCCCAGCCCGGCGTTAAGGAGCGAGGCGAAGCAGCCCAGCGCGGTGCGCATGGCCGTCTCGCGGGCGCTGGCCCGCTCGCGCACCAGGCCGGCGTCGGTCAGGCCGTACTTCAGCATGCCGCCGAGATCGGCGTGGCCGGGGCGCGGCAGGGCCGAGGGCTCGGGCACGGCGCGCACGGCGTTCTTTATTGAAACGGCTATGGGCGCGCCGGTGGTAAGGCCGCCGCGCAGGCCGGAAAGTATCTCGAATGGGTCGGTCTCGGCCGACTGGCGGGCGCTCCTGCCCGGCGCGCCGCGGCGGCGGGCCAGTTCTCCGGCGATGTAGGCGCGGTCGGCCCTGACGCCGGCGGGGAAACCTTCCAGTATGCCGGTCAGGCTGTCGCCGTGCGATTCTCCCGCCGTAAGATAGCGTATCATGCTCCCCCCTGTAGTCCGGCCCTGAAGAGCTTGAGGGCCTCTGAATTGAATTTTACAATATCGCCGCCGGGTAGTCCCGCCCAGCAGTGCAGGGCCAGCGTCGCCTGCCTCACCAGCACTTCGAAACCGTCCAGGGCCAGCGCTCCGCCGGCGGCCGCGGCCTTCACCAGTTCGGTGCCGCCGGGTTTGTAGGCCAGGTCCAGGCAGGCCGTGCCTCGGCCCGGCTCGCAGGGCGGCCGGCCGGGTTCGTACATGCCCAGCGGGGTGGCGTTTACGTATACGTCGGCGTTGCCGCCGGAGAAAGGGGCGGCGCGGTAGACGGTGCCGGGGAAAGCCATGGTCAGTTTTGCCGCGAGGGCCGCCCCGGCCGCGGCGTCCCGGGCCCGGAATTCCACGGCGGCGGCCTGCGAGCGTCCCAGGGCCCAGCCCGCCGCGGCGGCGGAGCCGCCGGAGCCGAACACGGCCGCGCGGCGGCCTTTCACGTCGAAGCCGTTCTCCTCGAAAGCCGTCCTTACGGCGGCCGCGTCGGTGTTGAGGCCGACGAGGCCCGCGCGGTCGAAGCGGATGGTGTTGACCGCGCCGGTGTCGCGGCATGGCGCGTCGCGCAGCGCCAGCATGGCGGCTACATCGCGCTTATAGGGGATGGTCACGTTGAAGCCGGCCCAGCCCTCGCCGCGCAGCTGCGTTATCACGGCCGAAAGTTCGGCGCGGCCGCAGTCCACCGGTTCGTAATTTATTTCCGCGCCGGTCAGGCCGGCGAAGATCTTGAATATGGCCGGGGAAAGGGACTTGGAAACGGGACGGCCTATGAGGCCCGCTTTTATTACGGTCTTCATTATTTTCCGGTGAGCCCGCGGAAAGCCTCTATGTCTATGGTGTGGCGGCCGTCGACGCGGGCGGAGAGCGGGTCGGCCGAGGCTTCCACCAGGAGGCCGTCGGCGCCGGCGCGCAGGGCTTTGGCGGCCAGGCGCAGCGCCCCGGCGCGGTCGTGGGCCGGGTGGCTGGGATCGGCGAGCACGGGGATCCCCGAGATGCGGCGCGCCTCGGTCATCTGTTCCAGGTCCAGCCCGCCGTCGTGCAACGGCAGGTCGCCGCGCTCGCAAAGCAGCACGGAGCGGCAGCCGCCGGCGAGCAAATACTCGGCCGAGAGCAGCCAGTCGCGCAGCGAGGACCCGGCGGCGCGCTTCAGCAGCGCGGCCCGGCCGCTCAGGGCTATCTCCTTCAGGAGCTCGTAATTGCGCATGTTGCGCGCGCCTATCTGCAGCACGTCGCAGACGGCGGCGAGGCGCTCCACCTGGCGGGTGTCGGTGGCCTCGGTGACCAGCGGCAGGCCTGTTAATTTTTTAGCCTTGGAAATTATCCTGAGGCCGGCCCAGCCTATGCCCTGGAAGGCGTACGGCGATGAACGCGGCTTGAATATGGCGGCGCGCAGCGCGTGGGCTCCGGCGGCTTTGAGGGCGGCGGCGCTGGCCAGGTATGATGCTTCGTCCTCGACGGCGCAGGGGCCGGCTATGAAGACCGGCCCGCGGCTGAAATCCATGGGGCGGCGGCTCGGCGCGCGGCGGGAGCAGGCCAGCGGGCAGGCCTCGGCCATGCCCAGCTTCACGGCTGCGACACCCGGCAGATTCTCTATGGCGGGGGCGGCGTCGGCCAGGCGGCGCGGGTCCGGACCGGAAAGTTCCAGCCCGCCCGGCGCCGGCGAGAAGCGGGCGCGGGGTAACAGGCCGGCCAGCGCCGTTTTAAGCGCGCGCCGCCCGGCAACCGAAAGCCCTTTGGTGAAAAGTATGGTCATTTTGTCCGCTGCAGCTTCTTGGAGCGGCTTATCACGCCGGCGAAGACCGCGCGCACGTCGGCGGCGTACCTGCGGCCGGCCGCCCTGGATACGGCGGCCAGCACCGCCCGCTCGCGCGCCCCGTCGGCGACCTTATCCTTGAAGGCGCCCAGCCCGGAGGCTATCTCGAAACGGCGCGCCAGCAGCGCGGCTATGCGCGCGTCCAGGGCGTCTATCTTTTTCCTGGCCGAGGCCAGTCCGGGATGAAGCTTCATAATAGAATTCTATTAAAATATCGACGGAAAATGTAGAATAATAATATGGCAGGAACGCTGGAACTTAAGGACGTCACGAACAAGATAGAGGAACTGGAGTCCGCGCTGGCCGCGGCCTCGAAGCTCTATGACCTGGAGACCAAGCGCGCGCAGCTGCGCGAGAAAGAGGCCGTTTCCGGCTCCGGCGATTTCTGGAACGACGCCGCGAAGGCGCAGGCGCACATGAAGGAACTCAACGACCTGAAGAAGGGCGTGGAGCTGCTGGATGGCGTGAAGCGCGAGATAGACGATTTCAAGGTGCATTTCGAACTGGCGCGCGACGCCGGCGACATGAGCGAACTGCCCGTCATCATGGACGGCCTGGCCTCCGTGGAGCGCAAGCTCAAGATCATGGATTTCGAGCTGAAGCTCGCCGATCCCAACGACAAGCTGGACGCGATCATCACCATCCACGCCGGCGCCGGCGGCACCGAGGCCTGCGACTGGGCGCAGATGCTCCTGCGCATGTACACCCGCTGGGCCGAGCAGAAGGGCTTCTCCTTCGGCGTCACCGACATACTGCAGGGCGAGGAGGCCGGCATCAGGAGCGTGACCGCGATAGTGCGCGGCAAGTACGCCTACGGCTACCTGAAGAGCGAGATCGGCGTGCACCGCCTGGTGCGCATCTCGCCCTTCGACGCCAACAAGCGCCGGCACACCTCCTTCGCGTCCATCGACGTGCTGGCTGACCTCGACGACAATATCGAGATAAAGATCGAGGAGAAGGACCTCAGCTGGGACACTTTCCGCTCCGGCGGCGCCGGCGGCCAGAACGTCAACAAGGTGGAGACGGCCGTGCGCGTGACGCATGCCCCGTCCGGCATCGTCGTGGCCTGCCAGATAGAGCGCTCCCAGCACCAGAACCGCGAGACGGCGCTGAAGATGCTGAAGGCCAGGCTCTACGAGATAGAGATGGACAAGAAGCGCTCCGAGATGGAGAAGCACTACGACGCCAAGGGCGCCATAGGCTGGGGCCACCAGATCCGCTCCTACGTTTTCATGCCTTACCAGATGGTGAAGGACCTGCGCACCGGCGAGGAGACCTCGCAGATAGACGCCGTGATGGACGGCGCGCTGGACCCGTACATGCACGCTTACCTCTCGTGGGTGGCCGGCGGCCGCAAGAAACGCGCCATCTCCTCCGACGAGGACTGACGGAGCCGACTTGCTTACCGATACTCACGCCCATCTGAACGACAAGGCCTTTGACGCCGACCGCGCCGAGGTGCTGAAGAACGCCCGCGCGCTGGGCGTGGAGCGCATAGTGGAGATAGCCTGCGCCCCGGCCGACTGGGCCGGCGGCGAGGCGATGGCCGCCGCCAACGCCGGCATGCGCTGCGCCTTCGGCATACACCCCGAATACGTGAAGGATTTCGATCCCGCCTCCCTGCCGCGGCTGGAAACTTTCCTGGCCAAACCCTGCGCCGTGGCGCTGGGCGAGGTGGGACTGGATTACTGGTGGGAGGCCGCGCGCCGCGAGGCGCAGCTGGAATTGCTCGCGGCCCAGCTGCCGCTCTGCGCCAAATTCGGCAGGCCGGCCGTTTTCCACGCCCGCAACGGCAAGGAGCAGGGCCAGGACGCCTACGCCGAGCTGCTGTCCGTGCTGAAGGGCTGGAACTATTCGCCGAAGGCCCGCTTCCGCGGCGTGCTGCACTGCTTCTCCGGCGGCTGGAAGGACGCCGCCGCCGCGCTGGACATGGGCCTGGCCCTCGGCGTGAACGGGACTTTCACCTACAAGAAGAACGACGACCTGCGCTTTACCGTCAAAAAGGCCGGCATAGCCAACATCGTGCTGGAGACGGACTGCCCTTACCTGCCGCCGCAGAGCGCGCGCGGCCAGAGGAACGACCCGGCTTTCATCCCCGAGATAGCGGCGATGGTGGCCGGCCACCTGGGCCTGGGCAATACGCAGACCGCCGACGCCACCACCGCCAACGCCTTCGCCCTTTTCGGCGAGTTTTGAACCGCGGCTTCAAACTGCGGCGAACAAGGATAAGTATGACCAACGAGGAAATAAAGAAAATTTTTGCCGAGCGCATCCCCGTTTTCGACGGGGCCACGGGTACCTACCTGCAGACCTTCGGCCTGAAGGACTCCGACTACGGCGGTTATGAGGGCTTGAACGAGATGCTCTGCCTCACCAAGCCCGACGCAATAAAGCGCGTGCACGAGGATTACCTAGCCGCCGGCGCCGATTTCATAGAGACCAACACCTTCGGTTCCAACGCCGCGGTGCTGGCCGAGTACGGGCTGGAAAAACGCGTGCGCGAACTGAACCTCGCCGCCGTGAAGCTGGCCCGCGCCGCGGCCGACAAGTTCTCCACGCCGCAGCGCCGCCGCTACGTGGCCGGTTCCGTCGGGCCTACCAACAAGGCGCTGTTCGTCACCGGCGGCCTCTCTTTCGATGACCTGTCCGCCATGTATCTCGAACAGATAACCGCCATGATAGACGGCGGGTCCGATCTGCTGCTGCTGGAGACCGCGCACGACACCCTTAACTTGAAGGCCGGGCTCTCCGCCGTGCGCCGCGCCTTCGCGAAGGCCGGCCGTGAGCTGCCGGTGATCGTTTCGGCGACGATGGACGAGCGCAACAAGATGCTCTCGGGCCACGACGCCGAGGCCTTCTACGCCGCCGTCGAGCATTTCCCGCTCGCGGCCATAGGCTTCAACTGCTCCACCGGCCCCGAGGGCATGAGGCTGCGCCTCGAGCGCCTCGCCGCGCGCGCGCAGTTCCCGATGTTCGCCATGCCCAACGCCGGGCTGCCCGACGAGAAGGGCCGCTACCTGGAGACCCCGGAGAATTTCGCCGCCGTGATGGCCGGCTGCGCCAGGGACGGCCTGCTGAACGCGGCCGGCGGCTGCTGCGGCACCGCGCCTTCGCACATAAAGGCCCTGGCCGAGGCCGTGAAGGGCGTGAAGCCCCGCGCCCCGCGCGCTGCCGCGCCGTGGGTGGTGTCCGGCGTTGAAGCCCTCTTCTACGACGAGATAGAGCCCCCGCTGATGGTGGGCGAGCGCAACAATTCCATAGGCTCGAAGAAGTTCCGCGACATGGTGGGCGCCGGCGACTGGGACGGCGCGGTGGCGCTGGCCAAGGCGCAGGCCGCGGCAGGCGCGCACGCGCTGGACCTGTGCCTGGGCAACCCTGAGCGTAACGAGCTTGCCGACGTGCGCACGCTGGCGCCGCGGCTGGTGCGCGCGGTGCGCATACCGCTGATGACCGACAGCACCGACCTCGGCGTGATGGAGGAGGTGCTGAAGACCTCGCCCGGCAAGGCCTTGCTGAACTCGGTGAACTTCGAGTTCGGCATTGAGAAACCTCGCGCCGCCGCCGAGCTGGTGAAGACCTACGGCGCCAAGCTGGTGTTCGGCTGCATCGACGAGGACAAGAAGAACGGCCTGCCGCTGGACGCGGAGCGCAAGGTGAACATAGCCCGCCGCGCCTACGCCTTCCTTACCGGGGACTGCGGCCTGAGGCCCGAAGACATCATCTTCGACACGCTGGTGTTCCCGGTGGCCGTGGGCGGCGAGCACGCGAAGACCGCGCACGAGACCATAAAGGCCATAGAGGCCATAAAGAAGGAATTCCCGCTGGTGAAGACCGTGCTCGGCGTGAGCAACGTCTCGTTCGGCCTGCCGCCGGCCAGCCGCGAAGTGCTGAACTCGGTGTTCCTGCACCACGCGGTAAAGGCCGGCCTGGACCTGGCCATAGTGAATATCGAGAAGCTCAAGCGCTACGCCTCCATCCCCGCCGACGAGCGCGCGCTGGCCGAGGACCTGATCTTCGCCCGCAAGCCGGACGCCGCCGCGGCCTTCGCCGCGAAGTACCGCGACGCCAAGAAAGCCGCCCCGGCCGCTGCCGCGCACGACGCGCCGCCGGCCGACAGGCTGCGCCTCGCGGTGCTCAACGGCACCCGCGCCGGCGTGCCTGAGGCCGTGGCCGAGCTGCTGCGGACCTCTTCCCCGCTCGACGTGGTGAACGGCCCTGTGATGCAGGCCATGGCCGAAGTCGGAAAGCTTTTCGCCGCCGGCGACCTGATAGTGACCGAGGTGCTGCAGAGCGCCGAGGCGGCCCGCGCCGCGGTGACCGCGCTGGAGCCGGCGCTCAAGGCGCAGAAGGCTCCGAAGCGCGGCCGGCTGCTCTTGGCCACCGTGAAGGGCGACGTGCACGATATAGGCAAGAACCTGGTCTCCATCATTTTCGAGAGCAACGGCTACGAGGTGGTGGACCTCGGCGTGAAAGTGCCGCCCGAGGACATAGCCGCGGCCGCGGCGAAATGCGCCCCGGACCTGGTGGGCTTGAGCGGCCTGCTGGTGCGCTCGTGCGAACAGATGACCGTGACGGCGCGCGAGCTGGCCAAGGCCGGCGTGAAGTGCCCGCTGCTGGTCGGCGGCGCCGCGCTGACCCCCAAGTTCACCGAAGGCAGCATAGTCCCGGCCTACGGCGGCCCGGTGTTCTACGCCAAGGACGCGATGGCGGCGCTGAACTACGCGCTGAACCTGGGGGCCGTTAAAAAATGAGCGAGGCCTTCCGCCCGGACGACATACCGGTCCCGGCGGACCTGGAGCGGCATTACGTTGAGCCGCCGCTCCGGGAACTCTTCGACAACTTCGACGAAGGGATGTTCAACCTGCGTTTCCTGAGGCTGAACAAGACCGACGAGGCCAGGACCCGCGGGACCGCCGCGCTGGTGGCCGGCCTTAAAGATGAGATAATCGCTAAGGGGTTGTTCCGGGCGCGCGGTGTTTACCGCTTCTTCCCGGCCGCGGCCGATGGCGACGCCGTAAAGTTCATGGACAATTCCGGCGCCGAGCTGGCCCGGTACGATTTCCCGCGCCAGAAAGGCGGGGAGAAACTCTGCCTCGCGGACTTCGTGGCCGCCGCGGACGGGCCGCGCGATTACGTGGGCCTTTTCGCCGCCACCTGCGGCGAGGGCGTGGCCGCGCTCTCCCGCCGGGAGAAGGAAGCTGGGAACTACGTCCGCTCTTACCTGATGGAAGCCCTGGCCCTTTCCCTCGCCGAGGCTTTCGCCGACGTCATGCATTACAAGATGCGCCAAGCCTGGGCCATAGCCGAACCGCAGCCGGCGCGGCCGCTGCTCCGCAGCCGCCACCGCGGCCGCCGCTATTCCTTCGGTTACTCCGTCTGCCCCGACCTCTCCGGCCAGAAGATGCTCTTCGACCTGCTGAAGCCGGAACCCGACGCCGGTATAACCCTGACCGACGGCTTCATGATGGACCCCGAAGCCTCCGTCTCCGCCCTCGTCCTCCACAACCCCAAATCCGTTTATTTCAACATAGGGGACGCTGCTCAATAACTCAGTAACTCTGCGTAAAACATTGGGTTAGGACCTTTTTGGGTCTTGACGTCCGTTTATCCTCTGCTATACTATCGTTGGGTCCGCGGCCCCTATTAATGGGCTTCTTGCGGACCCTTTCTTTTTGTCCGGACGGGCGTTAATGCTATCATTGGGTTATGGGGCGCAACAGGGTTCTGCTGGTAAAAAGCCGCAGCGTCGTTTCTAAAGTACGGGGGTCAATGCCCCCGCTGGGCCTTCTTTACATAGCCGCATACCTTCGCCGCCGCATGGGCACAGAAGTGCTATTGCTCGACGCGAAACTGGACCGCGGGATAGAGCGGACCATTTCCGCGGCGCTGCGCGAGTTCCGGCCCGACGCGGTGGGTATCAGCGCGCTTACGGCGGAATCCTTCCTCGCCCATAAACTGGCCGCGGCCGTGAAGGCCGCCGAGCCCGGGATGCCGGTCGTGATAGGCGGGCCCTACGCTACCTCCGATCCGGAAGGCGCCCTGGGCGACGCCGCGCTGGATGCCGCGGTGATCGGCGAGGGCGAAGAGACCTTCGCCGAACTGCTGCGGCTGATAATTTCCGAAGGACCGCGCTGGAAAGACCCGGCCCTGCTGCGCGCCGTGAATGGCCTGGCTTTCCGCGGCGAGGCGAGCGTGGAGCGCAGCTTTCCGCGGGCCCCGATAACCGACCTGGATTCGCTGCCCTTCCCCGCCTGGGACCTGATAGACTACCGGAAGTTCTGGGCCTTTCCCAGCATGGCCACGCTCGGAGAGCGGCCGTACCTGCCGCTCTTCGCCTCCCGCGGCTGCCCGTACCATTGCGCCTTCTGTCACAATATCTTCGGCAAGACCTTCCGGCCCCGCTCGCCGGAGAACGTCGCGGACGAGGTCGCCGTGCTGCACGGCCTGGGCGTCAGGGATATAGAGGTGCTCGACGATATCGCAAATTGCGACCCGGAGCGTTTCGACGGGACGCTGCAGCTGCTGCTGGACCGCGGGCTGCATTCGAAGCTGAGCTTCCCGAACGCCCTGCGCGGCGACCTGCTGCGCGAGAGTTCGGCCGAACTGCTGAAGAGCGTGGGAACCGGCGAGATATCTATCGCGGTGGAAACCGCTTCCGAACGTCTGCAGCGCTACCTCGGCAAGCATTTGTCGCTGCCGAAGGTGTCGCGGGCGATAGACATGCTGGCCGACCGCCGCATATTCACGCGCGGCTTCTTCATACTTGGTCTGCCTACCGAGACGCCGGCCGAGCTGCGCGCGACGATAGAATTCGCGGCCGCGTCCAGGCTGCATCTGGCGATGTTCTTTACGCCCAACCCTTTCCCCGGCACCGAGTTCCGCGAGATGTTCCGCCGCGCCGGCAAGCTGCCCGCCGCGGAGAAGTCCATCGATTACGAGTACTTCGGCGCCCCGTTCAACGGCGGCACGATGAGCGAGCGGGAATACCGGCTGCTCTACCGCTGGGCCTATTGCCGCTTCTACCTTAGCCCGTCGAGGGTGGGACGCATAGTACGCGACGGTCCCATGGGCGTGCGCATGCTCCGGCGCGCCGCCGGGCTCTTCCGCAACTACGCCTCCTTCCGCAGCCTCCGCGAGGGCTAGCGGCCGCCTTGACACCTTCCGGAGCTAAATGATACATCCTTAACAGGGGGACGTATCAGGAAACTATTCGACCGTATGCCGGCGCTCGCCGGCCTGGCCTGCGCCGCGCTGCTCGCGGCGGCGCCGCCTCTTTGCGGCCAGGCGGCCAGGGGCGGCCGCGTCGACGCCGACAAGCAGGAATTCCTGCGCCTGCTCTCGGTTATCTCCGATAATCCCAACGACAAGCGGGCCCGCGAGGCCATCATAAAACTTGTGGACAGGATGGACCCGAAGCCGCCGATACCGGTCGAGGCCAAGCGGGATTTCATAAAGGCCGTTTCCATACACATGGACGCCTCGGCGTATGTCGACTTCGACCGTGCCGTCATCTATTACGAGAAGGCGCTCAAGGCGGCGCCTTGGTGGGGGCAATGCTATTACAACCTGGCCGCCGCGCTGGATTCGGCCAAGCGGCTGAAGGAGGCGGACGAGCTGATGGCCTTCTACAGGCGGGTGCGCCCGGCCGCGGCGGGCCAGGCGGCGGCCGCCGCGCAGTTGTCGCCGTCCTCGAAGGTGCCCGGCGGGCCGGACTTCAGCGGCAGCTGGGGCAGCGGCATGGACTGCTGGCGCTACGAGTTCATACTGCGCGGCAGTTTCATGACGATAATGATGCGCTGCTGGGATTTCCCCGGCGTAGCCTACGGCACGGCGGTGCTCAACGGCAGGGATTTCGAGGGCAGTTCGCCCGGAGGGCCTTCGGGCACCGGCATGGGCACGCATAGCCCGATACGCTTCAAAGGCCGGATCAGCGAGGACAACGGCGAGATAAAGATCTACAGCATACTCGCGCCCGACCTGGCCGGCAACGAGGCCACGCTGAAGGCCGCGCGCGACCAGGTGCGGCTCTACGGCGAGCCGGAATGGCAGACGCAGACCTGGCAGCGCATGAGCGGCGGCGAGTGAGCCGGCGGGCCGTTCTATTTTTTATAATAGTCTGATGAACAACAAAGACGGCTCCATGGACCGGTTCACGATCTGCATAGAGAAGGGCCTGCTCTCGAAGCTCGACGGCATAGTGGCCGAGCGCGGCTATCCCAGCCGCTCGCAGGCCATGTCCGATTTCATCCGCCGCGCGATAGTAAAGAAGGAATGGCACCGCGGCCAGGACTGCGCCGGCACCGTTTCCGTCGTGTACGACCCGGCCTCGGACGGCCCGGCCCGCGCGGTGGAGAAACTGCTGGTGAAGCACGCGGCCAGCGTGGCGGCCTCGCAGACCGTGCTGCTGAAGGACCGGCGCGTCATGCTGACCGCCGCCGTTACCGGCAAGCCGGCCGACCTGGAACGCCTGGCGGACGCGCTGCGCGCCGTGAAAGGCGTGACCCACGGTTCTTTCTCGATAACCGCCCCGCTGCATTGAACGAGGGGGAAAAAGAAAAGCGGACGGCTTTTGTGGGCCGTCCGCTTTTTTGCGTGATTACTGAGTTATTGAGCAGCGTCCCCTAAAATGAGAGCTTGAGGGAGGCGGTGAGGGTGCGGCCGGGGGCGAGGTAGCCGCTGGTCGATTCCATGTGCCGCTCGTTGAAGAGGTTGTCGCAGGCGGCGGAGACCGTGAGGTTCTCCCCGAACTTGCGCGACAGGTTCGCCGAGGCCGTGGAGTAGCCGCCGATGGACGTGGTGTTGGCGTCGTTGGTGAACTGCCGCGACTTGTGCGTCCAGCCGGCGCCGGCGCTGTATTCGCCGAAGGCATAAGAGACCCCGGCCGAGTAAATATGGCGCGGCGAGCCGGTCACCTGCTTGCCCTCCAGCGAAACTCCGGCGGCCAAGCCTTCCTTAACCTCGGAATGCGCCTGCGCGTAAGAGGCGGTGAGCGAAAGCCCGCCGTTAAGGTATTTCACGGGGACCTCGAAGCCGTAGATGTCCGCCTTCGCGAGGTTGCTGTACTGCTGGTAGTTCGTGGCGCCGACGGTGTAGTAGTTGAAGTATATAAGGTCCCTGGCGCGGGTGAAGTAAGCGGCCGGTTCCACGTAAAGGCCTTCCAGAGGGTTGGCCTTGAAGCCGGTCTCGGCGGTGGCGGCGGTTTCGGGCCGGAGCGCCGGGTTGGGCGCCTGGTAGCGGGTTCCGCGCTTTATGCTGAGCACCATGCTCTCCAGCGTCGGGGCCCTGAAGCCGCGGGACCAGGAGAGGTACTGCGAGAATTTTTCGCCGTACTTCCAGCTGGCGGCGGCCTTGGGGGAGAACTGGTCCCAGTACTTGTCGGGCAGGTTTATCTCGAGGCCCTCCTGCGTATTCCTGGTGTAGCCGTCGAGGACCGAGACGTTGTCGTAGCGCAGGCCGGCGGTCAGGCCCAGCCTGTCCGAGAACAGTTTTTTCTCCAGCTGCGCGTAGGGGGCCAGGTTAAGCGTTTTGCCTTTGTCGTAAGAGTAGGGGGCGGCGTTCATGCTGTTGTCGTGCCCGTTTACCGTTCCGAACCTGAAGTCCAGACCGCCAGAGGCGTCGAGGCCATTGGGCAGGTCCTTGGAGACCGAGGTCAGCGCGCCCAGGTCGTTGCGCTTTATGTGGGCGTAACTGGGCAGCGACGAGGCGTTCTTCTGCGACAGCCGTTCGTCGGCGTGGTGTTCGTAGTAGGCTCCGCCGTTCCAGTACCAGCCGTCCCTGGCGCCTTTCCAGCCGGCCTGCAGCCGGTCCTCGGTCTTCTCCCGCCGCGCGGCGGGATAACCGGGATACTGCACGCCTTCCCTGTAGTTCCCTTTATAATGGTCGTAGCCCATCGAGAGGTCGCCGAGGTCCTTTAGTGAGTAAGCGGCCTTTGCCCCGGCGGAGCGGGACTCCACGGCCAGCTTGCGGTCGGTGGCGGCGCGGGCGCTGTCGGAGGTCTGGTAGTAGCCCTTGCTGTTGAGATATCCGCCGCTCAACTGCAGGCCAAGCCTTCCCGAAGTAACGCCGGCCCGTGCCGCGGCGCTGAAGGTGTCGTAGGTGCCGTACGAGGTCTCGAGGCTGTATCCCTTTTTTACTTTCCGGGTGATCACGTTCACCACGCCGGCCATGGCGTTGGAGCCGTATGCCGAGGACCCGGGGCCGCGGAACACCTCTATACGGTCGATGTCGAGCGAGTTCAGCGCGGTCCACTGTACCCCGCCGGTGGCGGCGCTGTTGAGCGGGACGCCGTCCACCAGTACCAGCGTCATCGCCTGGCCGGTTTCGCCGCCGGGCATGCCGCGCATGCTCAGGTTGGAGCCGTGGTAGTATATGCCTTCCCGGTTGGTGTTGAGCCCGGGCACCAGCGACTGCAGCTTCTGGTCGATGGTCCCGCCGGCGGCGCTCTCGAGCTGGCGCGGCAGTATCACCTCCACCGCCCCCGGCACGGCGGAGGCGTCCCTCGGCGCCCTGTACGGGGTTTCAACCTGTATGCTCACGTCCGCCGCCGCCAGCGGCCCGGCGGCCAGCAGCGCCGCGGCGAATATCGGTCCCTTGTTCATCTGCTATCTCCTTAAAAGGCCCGCCCGGCCCATTCATACTATTCTACCAAAAAATATGAATAGGGGACGCTGCACGATAACTCGATAATCCCGTGTGGGCTTATCCGCAATTCGGGAAGGAACTTTATGGGACCTTTTTGGGCCTTGACACCGTCGGAGGGTCTGCTATACTATGACTGGACCCGCAGCCCCTATTAGTGGGCTTCTTGCGGGTCCTTTCTTTTGTGCTCATCCTATCAAGGCTTCGCCTCGATAGGATCATTTTTTGAGGTATTCGAAACCTTTGGCGTCTATGAAGAAGGTCTTGCCGCCGCGCCTGACGCGGGCGAGGCCGCCGCGGAAGTTGGTGACCTGCTCGTATTTAAAGGGAACGACCTCCGCGCCCTTGGCGTCTATGAAGCCCCAGCCTCCCTTGAAGTCCTTCAGCGCGGGGGCCAGGCCCTCGTCGAAGGAGGCGCACATGGCGAAGGAGGCCGGTATTACCTCGTTGCCTTCCTTATCTATATAGCCGCAGCGGCCTTCTCCGTCCAGGGGCTGGGCCGGGGCCAGGCCGCCCGAATAGGGGCCTATGTAGGCGTACGGCTTTTCCTTCAGCGCCAGCGTCTGGCGGTTGATGAAACCGTACTTGTCTCCAAGCCGGGCCGAGGCGTAGCCGCCGGAGAAGGGATAGGCCTCGGGGTACACGGCCGGCAGGACTTCCTTCCCGTCGAGACCGATGTAGCCGTATTTCCCGTTCACCTTCACGCGGGCAAGGCCTTCGCTGACCGGGTAGATCTCTTCGTATATGCCGCCGCGGAATTCGCGCGAGTCCTTTAAGAGCAGTCCCCAGCGGCCGTCTTTCTTTGCCGGGGCCGCGCCCTCTTTGAAGGGGAGCAGGGCCTCGTATTCAAAAGGCACTACGGCCTTGCCGGCCTTGTCCACGCAGCCCCACAGGCCGCGCTGCTTCACGGCCGCGCAGCCCTCGCTGAAAGAGGCCGCCGACTGGTATTTGAAATCCAGTACCTTGCGGCCCTTCTTGTCTATGAAGCCGCAGAGGGCGCCGCTGCGCACCAGCGCCAGGCCTTCGCTGAAAGGCTCGGCCTCGAGGTAACGCGCGGGGATCTCCAGTTTGCCGCCCGGGGCGGCGTAGCCCCAGCGCGAGCCGGAATGGAAGGGGATCAGCTCCTGCGCCCCGGCGGCGGGACAGAGCGCGGCGAGCAGCAGGAATAAAGCCGTTTTCATGGCTAAATGATACACTTTTGAACGCCGGGGGCGGAAGGTCTAAATTTGTATAATGGCTTCAT
>JACCEE011695282.1_pt1 | contig 24744 bp, 22 predicted proteins | sample 7449931 | NCBI WGS metagenome assembly JACCEE01 (sample SAMN15323457, study PRJNA562643) | freshwater metagenome | isolation source: river surface water | place: USA:Blue River Watershed | collected 2017-08-19 | reverse complement strand
GCGATTAAAAAACCCAAACCGCCGATGAAGTTAATCAGTTTTGCGGTATGGCTAAATTGTTGATGCTCAACCATTTTCGGTAAATGCCCTGCAAACTGAATTGACCCTAATCCTACCGTGATAACAACAAAGGCTAAAATTATCAGCGTTCGACTGGGTGACGGACACCAGCGTGATGGCAAGGGCAACCACAATAGACTTAAAATAAATCCTCCGCTTAACGTGGCTATACTGCGCAACCAGACAAAAGCCCCGCCCGGCGATAATACCGCATGAAAAATATCCAGTAAGCTTGTACCGATTAAGGCACTGACAATCAACAGCGTAGTCCATTGCTGGTATGCGTTTTTATGCGCCAGCAGTAACACAAAAACCAGCATTAACGCAATGACGCTGCTAATGGACTCCAGCGTTGCATGTAGTGGTAAACTGACCAACTGCCAGTGGTTAAAATAAAATGCGCCTGCCAATACTCCTAACGCTGTAAACAAAGTACAACAGCTCAAAGACAAAACCATAGCCGACCATTGTAGCGGCATCGGCGCAATCCTATAAGGTAGATCAAGCTTAGATATAGGCATAAGACACGCTTCCTTTTCGCGTTAGTAGAAGTGGCAAAAAACGCTTCAATCCACAGTAACCAACAGCGATAGCAGATAAATTTAGCGAATTTTTACGATAATAAACCAGCTATTGGACAAGAACAAGGGACACGTCAGCACATTTTAATAAAAAATTTCTTCGTATTTTTCCATGTTTTTTATAATGTTTTTCAAATAGTTAGTTAAATTCAATCGGTTGTTATTGGTAAGCTTGATGTTTTTAATAAACTTTCAACCCATACTAATTGTTTAGGTAAGCAAATTGTTTTTAAATCATAATGTGCTTTTGCAAAAGCCCGTGCATTTGCGCCGAGCTGCTGACGTTTTTGTGGATTTTCCAATAACGCACAAACTTCATCTGTTAATGTGTTCACCGCAAAAAAATTCACCAACCGCCCGGTTTCATCTTGACGAATCGCTTCGTGTAAGGGCTGCGTATCACTGGCAACAATGCAGCATCCTGCACTCATCGCTTCAAGTAAACTCCAGCTTAATACAAACGGATAAGTTAAATACACATGCACCCGCGAAATTTGCAATAACGGAATAAAATACTGGTATGGAATATGCCCTAAAAAATGTATACGGCTCATGTCCAGTTGCTTAATGACTGCATTAAGAAAAATATCTTTCCATTTTTGCCCATCAGGTGGCTGCGCACCATAACTTACCCCATCATCACCGACAATTAATACCCGTGCTTTAGGACGGCGACGTAATAATTCAGGCAAGGCACGCATAAAAATATGATATCCTCGGTAGGGTTCTAAATTACGATTTACAAAAGTAATAAGTTCATCTTCGCGCGTTAATATCAATGCGCCGTTAGGTGTATTTAAAGTTAAACTTACATTCGGATTAGGTGCGACTGTTTCAGTATCAATCCCATCATGGATCACGGTTATTTTTGAACGAAACGGCTCGGGAAAAGTACTGGCTTGCCAATGCGTAGGCGAAATACCGGCATCAGCAATATCAAAATGCAAAAAATTGTTTAAATTTTTTAGCCGCAATCGACACGCACCACCAAATTCATTAGCATTTTCAAATTCTTTATCAAAACCTACGTCAGTTCCTTGGGCGTGATAAAAAAACTCACAATAAATCGCCAGTTTTGTCTGCGCCCATACTTCTTTTATGAACAAACTTTCGCCCCATCCGGGATGTGCAATCACCAAATCAGGGGTAAAACCAGCGTCACGCAATTGCAATGCCGCGCGAAATACCGCTTCTGCACGGATGGTTTTCGTTTCAAAATCCACCAGCCAAGGATGAATAGCTGGCGTAGACCCGCGTGCCGCTTGATAATTGATTAACCGTACCCCCTGCCATTCGGGCGGCGAGTTTTTCTGCATAGTAAAAGCAACAACTTGATGCTGCGCTGCTAATGCCGGTGCAAGATGTTTGAATTGTCCGGGAAAATTTTGATGAAGAAATAAAATGCGCATGGGCTGTGTTTTGAAATTGAAGAAAATAAAGCTGTTATTATAAAAGAGCCATCTGTGTGAACGCGACGATTTAAACGTGCTTAATCATCGCTTTTATCCATTTATTTGTATCGCCACATCATGACGGTTCAAGTTGGTGCAAGTTAAACAAGGCATGTTCAAAAACAGGCGGTTTCTTATAGCCTTTAAATTAAGGGAACTGGTTAAAACAATATTGAAGTGGCTATTTTTTTATAATAGCTTGATTTTTAAGTATTATTAGCGATTTTAAAAATATGGCATGACCTTTGCTTTTGCAGACATGAAAGGTGCGCTGTTGAACGTATTTGATGCCTGACTTTTTAATTTGCTGAGGTTACTATGAAAAACACCAAAAACTTTACATTTAACAAACCCATAACTGCCTGTTTTGCTGCACTCGCTTTGCTGTCGTGGACTGTTGCGCCCGTTGCACAAGCGACAGAAAAAGTTGAAAAGCCTAATCTTAAATTTGGCTTTATTAAATTAACCGATATGGCTCCGTTGGCAATCGCTTACGAAAAAGGTTTTTTCAAAGACGAAGGTTTAAATGTGCAATTGGAAGCACAAGCCAACTGGAAAGTGGTATTAGATCGTGTGGTGAGCGGCGAATTAGACGGTTCGCATATGTTAGCACCAGTGCCGTTAGGGGCAAGCATCGGTTTTGGCACCAAAGCGGACATCATCACGGCGTTTAGCATGGGTTTAAATGGTAGTGCAATTACCGTATCCAATGATATTTGGAAGCAGATGAAACCTGCGATTCCCGCAGATAAAGCCGGTCATCCGGTTCATCCTATTAAAGCGACTGCATTAAAACCTGTGGTTGATTTGTATAAAAGCAAAGGCAAACCTTTTAATATGGCAATGACCTTTCCGGTTTCTAGCCATAACTTTAAATTGCGCTATTGGTTAGCCAGCGGCGGCATTAATCCGGGTTATTACGCCCCTCCTCAAGATACATCGGGTCAAATCAGTGCCGACGCATTGTTGTCAGTCACCCCGCCTCCACAAATGCCATCAACAATGGAAGCTGGCACAATTTTTGGCTTTTGCGTTGGTGAACCTTGGAATCAACAAGCGGTGACTAAAGGTGTCGGCGTACCGGTTATTACCGATGATGAGTTATGGAAAGACATTCCAGAAAAAGTTTTCGGTGTCAATAAAGCCTGGGCGGACAAATATCCTAAAACCCATCAGGCTGTTTTAAAAGCCTTAATCCGCGCGTCTATGTGGCTGGATGCTGAGAATAATAAAAACCGCGTTGAAGCGGTGAAAATTTTGTCACAGAGTAAATATGTCGGTGCCGATGAAAAAGTTATCGCCAACAGCATGACCGGTACTTTTGAATATGAAAAAGGAGACAAACGTTCATTACCGGATTTTAACGTGTTTTTCCGCGGCAATGCGTCTTATCCTTACTATAGCGGTGCGGTTTGGTATTTAACGCAAATGCGTCGTTGGGGACAAATCAATGAAGGCAAAGATGATGCTTGGTATCTTGACACGGCGAAAAAAGTTTATCGTCCTGATTTATATATGAATGCTGCTAATGCGTTAATTGCTGAGAAAAAAGCCACCGCAGCGGAGTTTCCCGCAAAAACCGAAACCGGTTTTAAACCCGCACAAGCTTTCTTTATTGACGGTATCGCTTTTGATAGTAGTAAACCGAATGACTATTTAGCAAAATTTCCGATTGGCTTAAAAGGTAAGCAAGTGGTTGCCGGCGGTAAAATTACCGGTAAATAAATCTTTTCTCCCCCCCTTTAAAAATCGGTAAAACTTTGCCTTATTTAAAGGGGGATTTAACGGAAATTAAAACGCTTCAAAAACACCTAAAAACTTATCTTTAGGTATTAATAAGAAAAAGGTGACGACTATGAATAATAAACTGATTAAATTTTTCAATCTCGCAGGACTCACTTGGTTTGTGCCGCTGGTAAAAATTTGTGCAGGCGATAACCCAGCGCAACAAATTCGGCAAATGTGGTTAATTATGGGGGTTCCGATTATTGCCTTTATTATTTTCTTAGGATTATGGAGTGCGTCCGCCAGTCAAATTAACACCAGTTTAGGCGCGATTCCAGGACCTAGTGCGGTATGGCATGAATTCGGCGGCTTATTAGATGAACACCACGCTGAACGGCAAAAAGAACGCGAATTTTATCAACAACAAATCAAAGATAACCAAGCTGCGCTAAGCAAAGACCCCAAGGCGCAAATTACCAGTTTTTCTTACACCGGCAAAGCGACTTATTTAGACCAAATTTTCACCAGCTTATACACTGTGTTTACCGGTTTTACCATTGCTACCTTGGTAGCAGTGCCATTAGGAATTTTATGCGGCATGAGCGTCATTTTTCGTACCGCTATGAATCCTTTAATTCAAATATTTAAACCCGTTTCACCATTAGCTTGGCTGCCGATTGTAACCTTAACCGTCAGCGCACTTTATCAAACCAGTGACGACTCTTGGTTTGACAAAGCCTTTTTAACCTCGGCAATCACCGTCACCCTGTGTTCTTTATGGCCCACACTTATTAACACTGCGGTAGGCGTTTCGTCAATTGACAAAGACTTAGTTAACGTTGGTAAAGTATTACGCTTAAATTGGAGTACCCAAATTAAAAAAATTATTTTACCTTCGGCATTACCCTTTATTTTTACCGGTATGCGTTTATCACTGGGGGTAGGCTGGATGGTATTAATCGCCGCAGAAATGTTGGCACAAAATCCGGGTTTGGGAAAGTTTGTCTGGGATGAGTTTCAAAACGGCAGTTCCCAATCGCTAGGCAGAATTATGGTTGCCGTGTTTACCATCGGTATTATCGGTTTCATCCTCGACAGAATCATGCAAACTTTGCAAAATCTTTTCTCGTTTAGCAAACCTTAAAGTGAGACCGCATCATGGCAGTCGTGCAATTTAAATCAGCGTATCAACCGTCTAAGCAATCCTTTATGAATCCATCCAATGATGCAGCGCAGCCTATTGTTGAATTAAAAAATGTCTGTAAAAGTTACGGCGAAGGCAATCCGGCGCAATTAGTATTAAAAAACATTAACTTACAGGTTAAAGAAGGGGAGTTTATCGCCATTGTCGGTTTTTCGGGCAGTGGTAAAACAACTTTAATTTCGTTGATTGCCGGACTGCTACATGCCGATAGCGGAGAAATTTTAAAACAAGGCTCGGCGATTATCGCGCCCGGTCCGGACCGTGGTGTTGCATTCCAAAATTATTCTCTTATGCCTTGGCTGACAGTCTATGAAAATGTTGCCTTAGCAGTAGATGAAATTTTTAAGCATTGGACTGCCGAACAACGCAAAGCGCATACCGAAAAATATATCAACATGGTAAGTTTAGGTCATGCAATGCGTAAAAAACCGGCTGAATTATCCGGCGGTATGCGTCAGCGGGTGAATGTGGCGCGTGCTTTAGCAGCAAATCCTGATATTTTGTTGTTAGATGAGCCATTAAGTGCTTTAGATGCCTTAACTCGCGGTAATTTACAGGATGAAATTTTACAAATTTGGGAACAAGAAAAGAAAACGGTTATTTTAATTACCAATGATGTCGATGAAGCGATTTATATGGCGGATCGGGTTATTCCATTAAACCCCGGACCTAACGCTACGTTTGGCCCAGATTTCCCTATTTCTATTCCGCGTCCACGCGATAGAACTGCGTTAAACCATGATCCTGAATTTAAAAAAACGCGGGCGGAAATTACCCGCTATTTAATGGATATCGGCATGGAGAAATCCAGCGAAAAAGCCCTAGAACAAATTGTATTACCCGATGTCAGTCCGAATACTCAACATGATTGGCAACATGAACATAGCGCGTCAAAACCCAAAGGACACGACTTAGGCAAACCCCGCTATTTAGAATTTTCGCGTTTATCAAAAAGTTATCCGACTCCTGATGGCAACAGCAGCATTAAAGTTGTTGATGGTTTTGATATGATTCTTAAAAAAGGCGAATTTATTTCTATCATTGGACATTCCGGTTGTGGAAAATCAACTGTTTTATCAATGACCGCCGGGCTAACCGATATTTCTGAAGGCGGAATTATTTTAGATAATCGCGAAGTCACCACCGCAGGCCCCGATCGAGGTGTCGTATTTCAAGCACCGAGTTTATTTCCTTGGCTTACTGCGTTTGAAAATGTGCAATTAGGTGTGGACAGAGTCTATCCCCATGCTAACAAGGCACAACGGGATGATATTGTCGGTTACTATTTAAATCGCGTGGGTTTAGGTGACAGCTTACATAAAAAAGCTAGTGATATGTCAAACGGTATGCGGCAGCGCGTTGGTATTGCACGGGCGTTTGCGTTATCGCCTAAACTACTGTTGCTGGATGAGCCGTTTGGTATGCTCGACTCCTTAACACGCTGGGAATTACAAGAAGTGCTCATGGAAGTTTGGGAGCGTACCCATGTGACGGCGATAATGGTCACACACGATGTGGATGAAGCTATTTTACTAGCTGACCGCGTAGTTATGATGACCAACGGTCCAATGGCAAAAATTGGTAAAATTGAAAACATTAATTTACCGCGTCCGCGTACACGAAAATCTTTATTGGAACATCCTGATTATTATCAATACCGCGAAAGTTTACTCACATTTTTAGCCGAATGCGATAAAGCGCATTAATCCGACTTATCGGCGTGTCATCTTAAATTATCGTCTTTATTTTGGATGACACTGCCCAATTTTCATATAGCTAATTATCAGATTAAATAACTGATTTTGTTTCTGCCACTGTTTTTTGACTGATACAGTGCCGCATCCGCTTTATTCATCGTTTTACTATAATCTGGATGCCCATCATGAATGGATACTCCCAAACTGACGGTTAACATTAAGATAGTATCATCCGTTAAGCGAAAACAATGATTTTCTACCGCGCTACGAATTTCTTCTGCAATTCGCATTGCATCTTTTTCTTTTATATCACTAATCACAATTAAAAACTCTTCCCCGCCCATACGGAAAATAAAATCACTGGTACGCACTTTTTGTAATAATAAATCCGCTAACCCGGTTAAAATAATATCCCCATTTTCATGTCCATATTGATCATTCACTGCTTTAAAATGATCTATATCCACATACACCATAGCAAAACGTAAACCATATTTAATACTAAATTCAACCTCATGGCGCATAACGGTTTCTAAATAGCGGCGATTAAATAACTTAGTTAACACATCCCGTCCACTATCAATTTCAACAATTTCTTTAGAAATATTCCCTAATAACCAAATGGCTTGCGAAACATACTGACTGAGTTTATTCATCTCTAACGTAAACGATAAATGATTTTTTTTACACTCAATTAATTGCCGCATAATTTTATCAATATCATCAATGCAAATTAAAAGATTAGATAATTCACCGCGATTATCTAAAATTAATTTACCTTTGTGCGTAATCCATAAACCAAAGTCAGAATATAAAATAGTTGGAATCGCTTCTAAATCAGTCACATCTTGATGCAATGCCATTAATACACCACGCAACCAATCTAATAACGAAGTGCGCAATCTTTCACAGTCAAAAGCTAAATTATGCCCGGAAACATGTAGGCGAAAAGATTGGGCGTTTTTTTCACCAACAACAGTATTACCAATATAACTTTCATTAATTAATGCGTGTGCGCTATCGAGTAATCCATTGGTTAACATAATTGCATAAGAAAGTTTTTCTCTAGGAAAATCTGAGTTAATTAATAAAATACAGATATAATCTTTAATTAAACTCATGCCATAACTGACCAAAGAAATCGGTAAACCAATCCGCGCATGTACATTACCGACTTGAATTTGCGTTTCAATATACTTATCAATTGCTGCATCACCGACTTTTATTTGAAATAAATCAATAATCCATTCTGTCATTTTGGCGTGTAAGCGCATTTTCACTTCTTCATGATTTAAAAACTTAATCGCAAGATCGTTATTAAGCATACGGCGATAAAAATGCTCAGCGATTTCCCGTGCTTCAGGCTCAACTAAGGTTGCTATCTGAGTCATTAACACTGCATTTGCTTCTTGATGTAATTCGTAAAGCTTTATTTTATAAATATTTTTTAAGGATAAAGCGTTCATAAGTATAGGACTCGTGATAGTAGCCATTAAGGGCAAATTAGGTGCTGAATTTTACGTTCATCATTGAAAAACTTAGGCAAAATTGTAGCCGAGTATTTAAGAATAGAAGCTATTTTTTGGCGAGTGTAAAAAAACGCTGTAAACGTAAAAAAATTAAACTTGCACTCGGTCAGGAAACAAAATCATAAACTGATTAACTGCGCCTTTCCAATGGCAGGTTTCCCGTGTCTTTGATGTGGCAACATTTTTCCGCACCCAAACACAGCAACTTTTAGCCGCGATTCAAAACCAACCGGCGACGCATACCCATTTTTAGCATGAAGCCGCAGGCGGTTATAAAAAACTTCGATGTACTCAAACACGGTTTTTTTCGCCTCATCGCGCGTTGGATAATTTTCGTGGTGAACCAGCTCCGTTTTTAAGGTATGGAAAAAACTTTCTGACACCGCATTATCCCAACAATTCCCCTTGCGACTCATACTTTGCACAATCCTATGCTGCGCTAATAACAACCGGTGACTTTCGGACGCATACTGACTACCGCGATCCGTTTGCCAAATCAAGCCCTTAGGTTTTTTCTTCTGCATTCAAATAAATATCACAGAGAATAAAAATGCAATTCACCATTAATATTTCTAATACTTCTTGTTCCGTTAAATGAAAATCAAGAATACTTTATTGTGAGCGGTCAAATTTAGCAGTCCGATTATGGTGTGTCGGTTAAATTGCCGAAATAAATAACGATGTAGCGGAAAAACAAACCCTGCTTGGGAAAACACTCCGAATTAGCAAATTTATTTAAGACAATACGATAGCTTGTTAAAGATTTTTCTATCCAATCAGAATTATTGTCCTGTAAAATTCATGCAAAAACGTACAGGCTAAGACCTTCTGTGGACACGGTCAACAACTGATTTAGTCTTATTTTCAATAAATCAACAGGTTATAAAAAACGAATGAGTCAAGTAAAAACCAATGCTCGCCGGTGTGCGGTGCAAGCTCTTTATCAGTGGCAAATGACCGGACAAAACTTAGGTCTGATTGAATTGCAGTTTTATGAAGAAGAACGTCTTAAACTGGCACAAAAAAGCTATTTTTCTCTGCTTTTTCATGGTGTACCTAAACAATTAACTGAACTTGATGCTGTATTAAGCGAGTTTGTTGATCGTCCGGTTGAAAAAATTGATCCGGTGGAACGGGCAATTTTACGCTTAGGAACTTATGAAATGTTGAATCGATTAGAAATTCCTTATCGGGTCGTGATTAATGAAAGCGTTGATTTAGCTAAATATTTTGGTGCGGATGGTAGCCATAAATATGTTAATGGGATTTTGGATAAAGTGGCACAAAAACAGCGTAAAGATGAGATTGCGCTGGTAAAAAAAGCTAAACGACAAGAATAATTGTATGTCACTGAGCGAATTTGACTTAATTGAACGTTTTTTTGTGCGACCTAGGTTAGCCAATCCGCTGAATGATTTGGGGATTGGTGATGATTGTGCGTTGCTGCGTGTGCCGACTGGTTATCAACTTGCTGTGACTACCGATACGATGGTGGAAAATGTGCATTTTTTTCCGCAGGTTAATCCGCGCTTTTTGGGTCATAAATTATTGGCGGTTAATTTAAGTGATTTGGCAAGTATGGGGGCGCAGCCAATTGCGGTAACGTTGGCATTAACCTTGCCAGAGGTTAATGCAGCGTGGTTGAGCGAATTTGCCGCCGGTTTTTTGCAGTTAGCGCAACAATATCAGGTAGATTTAATCGGTGGTGATACTACCCAAGGGCCTTTAACATTGACCGTGCAAGCATTAGGGATTGTGCCACAAGGTTTGGCGATGCGCCGTAGTGGAGCCAAATGCGGCGATTTGATTTATGTAACAGGGCAGTTAGGTGATGCAGGATTAGGGCTAAAAATTATCCAAGGCTATGGGTGTACAAATCCGCAGTCGCCGTTAGCGCAGTTTCATATACCGCAACCACAGGTTACAGCAGGATTACGTTTAAGAGATATTGCCAGCGCGTGTGTTGATATTTCCGATGGCTTAGCCGCCGATTTAGGACATATTTTGACAAAAAGTGCGGTGGGGGCAACAGTGAATGTAGATACATTACCGTTGTCTGGCGAGGTGAAAACTTATATTGCGGAAACAGGCGATTGGCAGATGCCGTTGACGGCGGGTGATGATTACCAATTATGTTTTACTGTTAGCCCTGAACGCGCTTCACGTTTAACAGTGCCGTGTTGGAAAATTGGCGTTATTGAAGCCGAAATAGGCTTAAAAATTAACTATTTAGGTAAAACGCAAGTATTACAGAGCGCAGGTTATGAGCATTTTTCGTGAAAGTTATGGTAATAATCAGTTAACCGCTAAGCAAATTTTAACTGATCCGATTTTATTTTTAGCGTTTGGTTTTGGTTCAGGGTTGATAAAAAAAGCTCCCGGAACTTGTGGAACGTTGGCGGCAATTCCGTTGTATTTAGTGGCGGTGCAGTTTAATATGTGGATTTACATCGCATTTACCTTACTGGTCACGCTTGCTGGCGTATGGATTTGCGATGTGGCGGCGAAAAAACTTAATGAGCATGATTATGGTGGTATTGTTTGGGATGAGGTAGCAGGGTATTTAATCACGATGCTGTTTATTCCATTGTCGTGGCAAGGCATGTTAATAGGTTTTGTATTATTTCGGATTTTCGATATTTTAAAACCGCAACCGATTCAATGGGTTGATGCGCAAGTGACTGGAGGTTTAGGGATTATGCTGGATGATGTTTTAGCCGCGTTATTGGCAGGATTGCTGTTGTTTTTTGTTGATATGTGGATGTAATTTAAGTCTATGTTTTTAAATGTGTTTTACAAAATTGATACAGCAGCGGAAGCAATGAAATCGCAATAATGGCTAAAATAACCAGCTCAAAATTGTGTTTTACAAAAGTTAAATTACCAAATTGATAGCCTAACGTTATTAAACCTGCAACCCATAAAACTGCGCCAATTATACAAAATAAAAGATAACGACAATAGCGCATATTACCAGCACCTGCAACAAAAGGCGCAATTGTTCTTATTAAGGGAATAAATCGCGCCATAATAACAGTTCGACCGCCGTAACTAGCATAATACATTTCAGTTTTTTCAATATGGCTTTGTTTAAGAAAGCCAATTTTTTGCTGATTTTTTATGCGCGTGCCTAAAAATTTTCCCACCAGATAATTTACATTATCGCCTAATAACGCCGCACTAATGAGCAGGGGAATTAAAATAGCGATATTTAATTCTCCGGTACTGGCTGTTAAGGCTCCGAGGGCAAATAATAAAGAATCACCGGGTAAAAAAGGCATGATGACTAATCCGGTTTCGCAAAATATAATGATAAATAAAATGCTATACGTTAAAGTGCCGTAATTCGATAAAATGCTGGCTAAATGTACGTTTAAATGCAATAAAATATCAATCAAGTTATGTAGGTAATCCATAGATAAGTAAAATTTTGTGTTAGCAATAAAAAAGGACTTGATTGAGTCAAACCTCAACCAAATCCTTTTTGGTAAAACGTAACAGCTCAGATTATTTAACTTCTCTGAACATGACTTTTGCAGCACCGCATTTTGAACATTCCCAATCTTCTGGAACATCATCCCAACGAGTTCCTGCCGCTACGCCATTTTTTGGATCGCCTACCGCTTCGTCATAAATGTGACCACAAGTTTTGCATTTGTATTTTTTAAAATCCATTGTGTTGTCCTCAAAAGTAAAAGTAACTGTATTACTATACTCTATTTTGTCTTGTTCTGACTAATACAAATTTGGCAATAGCCTTACGCGCTGTAAGTGATAAGCGTTTTTTAGCTTGGAGATAATTGTTGAAAAATTTGTGTTTCTAAGCTTAAAAATTGCGTTATTTTTTGTTTTAACTGCAAAAACGCATCCGCATCGGCGGTTAACTGCGTTGTTGCAAGCAAGGCTTCTAACGTTTTAGCAAGCTGTTGAATGTCGGTAAAGCCGCAAAAACTTGCTGCTCCGCCTAATTTATGCGCAATGGCTTTGGCTTGCGCCATGTCTTGCTGAATAAGTGTTTCTTCAAGTTTAATCAGTTGTGTTGCCATTTCGACAAACAGTTTTTTTAACAAGCGTTCGGCTAAACCACGATTTTGTCCAGTTTTTTGTAACATGGCTTGTAAATAGTGTTGTGCCAATTCGGTGGGGTTATCTACAGAGGAAGTGGTCATAATTTTTATCGCTATAACAATGGATATGGGTTAATTTTCACACAACAGGCGCATTTAATACAAACATAAAATCGGCTAGAGTTGGCAAATTTTATGAAAAAAGCATACTGGGCAATTAATTTGCGCAAATTTTTCGCGTTATTTGTTATTCTTAAGGCATTGTATTGAAATAGCGATTAATTTTTTACCAAGGGGAAATTGTTATGTATTTTGTGGCGAAGAAGGTTTTGCATCGGCTGTTAAGTTTTATTTATCAAGTTGAAGTGCGGGGTTTGGATAATTATCATCAAGCGGGTAAACGGGTGTTGATTGTTGCAAATCATAGCTCCTTTCTCGACCCGCTACTATTAGGCGTGTTTTTGCCGGATAAAATTACGTTTGCCATTAATACGCAGATTGCTAATCGTTGGTGGTTAAAACCTTTTTTGTTTTTGTCGCATGTTTTCCCGATGGATCCGACGCATCCATTATCACTAAAAGCGTTGATTCATCATTTAAAAAGTGATACCAAAACTGTTATTTTTCCTGAAGGACGTATTACGACCACCGGCGCGATGATGAAAATTTATGACGGTACGGGGATGGTGGCGGATAAGTCGGAGGCGGCCATTTTACCGATTAGAATTCATGGGGCGGAATATACGCATTTTTCTAAGTTAAGAAATATTGTGCGCTTGCGTTGGTTTCCTCAGATTACGTTGGATATTTTACCCGCTACTAAAATTGATGCGACGGATAATAATCATGGAAAATCACGCCGTAAATTCAGTGGACATGTGTTAGCGGATATTATGACGGAAATGATGTTTGCGACCAGCCATTATCAGCAAACTATTTTTGCGCATTTATTAGAAGCGCGGACTATTCACGGTGGCGGTCATTTGATTGTTGAGGATTTAGAGCGCAAACCATTATCGTATAACCTGTTGATTACACAGGTGATTGCGATTGCTAACGGCTTAAAAAGCTGTACTTGTGCGGGGGAATATGTGGGGGTTTTATTGCCTAATACAGCAAAAACGTTGTGTGTAGTTTTGGGGTTACAGTTATACGGCAGAATTCCGGCGATGCTTAATTATTCGGTTGGTGCAAAGGGGATGTTATCGGCGTGTCAAACGGCACAGATTAAAACCGTGTTAACGTCGCGGCGATTTATTGAGTTAGCTAAATTAACGCACGAGCTTGACGCTTTAAATCAACAACTGTCCGTGGTTTATCTGGAAGATGTGGGCGCACAGATTACATGGGTGGATAAGTTAACAGCACTCGTGCAGTGTCAAACCGCAAATTATTGGTATAAACATGAGCAGTATAGTCCGCAAAGTCCGGCGGTGGTGTTGTTTACGTCCGGTTCGGAAGGCACGCCCAAAGGAGTGGTGCTATCGCACAGCAATATTTTGGCTAATATTAATCAGGTAAAGTCGCGGATCGCGTTTAATGCACAAGATATAGTGTTAAATTTTTTACCGATGTTTCACTCGTTCGGTTTTACTATCGGGACATTTTTACCGCTACTTAATGGTATGAAGACCTTTTTCTACCCGTCGCCGTTGCATTACAGTGTTATTCCTGAAATTGCGTATGAAATTAATGCCACGATTATGTTTGGAACGAATACGTTTTTAGCAGCCTATGCAAAAAAAGCCCATGCTTATGATTTTTATAATATTCGCTATGTGGTGGCGGGTGCGGAAAAATTACATCAAAGTACGCGGGATATGTGGGCGGACAAATTTGGTATTCGTATTTTAGAAGGTTATGGTGCAACTGAAACTGCGCCTGTTACGTCGGTGAATACACCGATTGATTTTAAAGCCGGTACGGTGGGGCGTTTGATGCCGGATATGTTATATAAATTAGAGCCGATTGAAGGTATTGATGCCGGTGGTAAATTACATGTCAGTGGACCTAATATTATGCAAGGCTATTTATTAGCCGACAATCCGGGTGTGATTGTTCCTGCGATGTCAATTTATGGGGCTGGCTGGTACGATACCGGTGATATTGTTGATGTGGATGAAGAAGGGTTTATTAGCATTAAAGGACGCAGTAAACGTTTTGCTAAAATCGGCGGCGAAATGGTGTCTTTGGCTGTGGTAGAACAATTAGCGGCAAAAGCGTGGCCGGCGGCGCAACATGCAGCGATTAGTTTACCCGACGAAAAAAAAGGCGAGCAAATTGTATTGCTCACTACGCAAGCACAGGCAACACTCAAGCAATTAACTGACGCTGTGACCGGCGTTGCGACGATTAATTTGCCGCGTAAAATTTTAAGCGTGGAAGCCATTCCGGTTCTTGCGACCGGTAAAGTCAACTATCCGCAAGTCACTGAACTGGTGCTTGCACAACTTAATATCTAACCTATTGATTATAATGCCAAAGTCACTCATCCCCCTGTTGATAGCACAATTTTTTTCGGCACTGGCGGATAATGCGCTACTGTTTGCTGCGATTGCAATGCTCAAAGTTCTTCATGCTCCTGATTGGCAAGTTCCTTTATTGCAGGAATTTTTTGCTATCGCATTTATTATTTTGGCACCTTTTGTTGGTTCTGTTGCCGATAACTGGTCAAAAGGGCGAGTCATGTTAGTGGCAAATGCGTTTAAACTCGCCGGTTCGCTGGCAATGTTGTGTGGTTTACATCCGTTATTTGCATATAACTTGGTTGGCTTAGGGGCGGCGGCTTATTCGCCGGCTAAGTATGGCATTTTAAGTGAGCTGGTGGCAGCGGATAAATTAGTACTGGCCAACAGCATGATGGAAGGCTCAACGATTGTAGCAATTTTATTGGGCGCGGTATTAGGCGGGCTATTAGCCGATCAATCAGTAACGATGGCGTTAGCTGCGGTTGCCAGTTGTTATTTCATTGCCGGATTGGCAAATTTGCTCATTCCGCTATTGCCACCGGCTCATCCGCTTGCGCACTTATCTTGTAAGGCTTTGTTCCGTGATTTTTCGCAGGCGTTAGTCGCGTTAATTAAAAATAGCGATGCCCGTTTTTCTATGCTTGGAACCAGTATTTTTTGGGGGAGCGGCAGTACATTGCGATTTATTTTAGTGGCATGGGTTCCGGTCGCATTATTGATTCAAGATAACAGTACCGCGGCTAATTTAAGCGGTGTTGTCGCGGTAGGCATTGCATTAGGTGCGGCGGCTGCGGCAAAGCTGGTCAATTTAGACACCATTAACCGTGCTTTACCGGCGGGAATTCTAATTGGCGTATCGATTATGGTCTTAGCGCAAGTGAATAATATGGCGTTAGCGATTGCATTATTAATAATAACCGGGGTGTGTGGTGGTTTTTATGTTGTACCGCTAAATGCTTTATTACAAGAGCGGGGGCATCAAACCGTAGGGGCTGGACATGCAATTGCGGTGCAAAATGTGTTTGAAAACTTAGCCATGATTGTGATGGTTGGGTTATATACCGTAATGGTGAAATTAGGTTTGTCAGTGGTGACCTCTGCCAGTGTATTTGGTTTTATTGTATTCTTAAGTATTGCAGGTTTAGCCGTACTGCGGCTTAGAAAATTATCTTAAAATAAAGCACTACGCAGGCAGTTGCACCTTAAAGTGGCATATAATCTGCTTATTTTCATAATACTGCTTCTTTTTCTTGATAAAACCGCCAAATGACTTTACTTACTGCACCAAATTCGCAAATTTTCCCGTATTTTCAGCCCATTATTGGGGTAGCCAGCGGCATGATTGAAGGCTATGAAGCATTAGCACGCGGTTATGATGCAGAGGGAAAAATTGTCTCGGCTGGTGATTTATTTTTTGATGTCAGTGTAACGGACGAGCAAAAAATACATTGGGATAGGCAATTACGTTATCAAGCTTTGGTAAAGTTTAGTCAATTGCAAACCAGTGGTTACTTAAGCCTGAATATTTCTGCCGCTTGGCTTGAATATGTCGAAGACATTAATCAATTGCCAACGTTAAAAATGTTACAGGATATGAAAATTGATAAGCGACGGATTGTTATTGAGATTACTGAAGCAAAAGGTGATTTGGTTAAATTAACTGAAATTGTCAGAATTTATCGTCGTCATGGTTTGCGGGTTGCGATAGACGACTTTGGTGCAGGTTATTCACAATTAGAGCGTGTGATTGCAATACAGCCCGATATTATTAAATTAGATATGCAATTATTTAAACTTGCCAGCAAAGGTGGGGTTGCCAGTGATGTTGTACAGTTAATCACGCGGCTGGCTAAACGCAGCGGTTCGCGGGTGGTGTGTGAAGGGGTGGAAACAGATGCTGAATTTTTCTTTGGACTTCAGTGCGGTGCGCAATTGATGCAAGGTTTTTTGTTTTCTCCGGCAACGGCTGAGTTTACCGACCCTGCCGCGTATCAACGTCATATTCATTCGCTGCGGAAAAAATTTTTGCATAAAACTTTACCTAATGAACAAAAAAATAATAAAAAACTTTTAACTATCAAAAAGTTAGTAAAAGAATTACAAAGCGCGTTACAAACTGACTTTAATTTAAATCAATTAATCAGTTTGCCTTTTGAGGCCAGTGGTGTGTTGCGTTTTTATATTTGTAATAATAGTGGGCAACAATTAAGTGCCTCGTTTGTTTTTGCGAAAGGAAAGTGGTTTGAAGACCCGCTTCAGATTGGCTTTAACTGGTCGTGGCGACCGTATTTTTATCAAATTTTAGCTTTAGACACTGAAATTGCTTGCCATGAACCGATTGCCTCCGAAAGCTATCGTGACTTTAATACCGATAAATTATGCAAAACATTTTCTATTAGAATTGATGAACTGCGAATTTTATTAGTTGATTTTGTATTACCCACCACCCGTTGATAATTTTCTTGCATCCTTGTAAAAAGTAAGGTATCTACAACTTTTTTTCAACGCGGCTACAAAATTTATCACGCCTATTCTTCACTGCCCGATTATCGTAACTCATGCAAGCGCGATTTTTACCGAAAACTCAAATTTCCACGCACGACAATTTAGAATGGCTGTTTATTTTAAGAAATTTAATGCTAGGTGGCGAAGGCTTAATTATTTTTTTAGCAATCAATGGCTTAAATATTACTTTGCCGCAACAGCAGTTATGGCTGGTGATTGCTTCGATTGCCGCAGTCAATGTATATACATGGGTGCGTTTGCAAACGGATGAGTCGGTAACGGAACTGGAAATTTTTTCTCAACTTGTGATTGATGTGCTATCAATCGCTGCACTGTTGTATTTAACTGGTGGTGCGTCAAATCCGATTATATGGGTGTTTTTATTACCGTTGATTATTACAGGCATTATGTTGCCACAGTCTTATGCTTGGTATATGGTGATTTTAACTTGCTCTGCTTACACCATTTTAGTCGCACACAACGTACCGCTGCCTGCGATTGAACCGCATATGAGTGACCCAACGATGATTAGTCCTGAAATAAAACACCAATTGCACATCATCAGCGACCGGCATTATTTTAATTTACATGTATTTGGGATGTGGTTTGGCTTTGTGTTCAGTGCCGGTTTGGTGGCTTATTTTGTGGTCGAATTGTCTAAATCGCTGCGTGACAGAGAGCGTCATCTTGCTGATGCTAGAGAAAGTGCATTGCGTGATGAGCGCGTGATTTCATTGGGTACACTTGCAGCAAGCGCAGCTCACGATATGGGAACGCCGTTAGGGACGATGGCGATTTTAGTCCATGAGTTACAACAAGATTATCCGGCGCATCGTTATCCGGACTTACAGGAAAAAATGCAAATTATTGAAGAACAAATTGCCCGTTGTAAAAAAGCGTTATCAGTGATGTCTGCATCCGGTGGCGAAATGCGTGCAGAATCGGGTTATCCTATGAATTTAGTTGAATATATTGATGAAGTGTTAATGCAATGGCGCACACATAAGCCAGCGGCTAAATTATCATTAGTGGTTAATCCGAGTATTTATATAAAATCGGAAATTATTGCTGAGCGTACCTTAACCCATTCGATTATTAATATTTTAAACAATGCCGCGGAGGCAACTCCTGCCGATAAAGGGCTTGAATTACATACGCATTGGGATGGGCAGTTTTTAGTCTTAAAAGTGCGTGATTTTGGGCCCGGATTGCCACCTGCGTTACTGAATTTTGCCGGAAAAGAACCGGTGGTGAGTAATAAACAAGGCTTAGGCGTGGGGCTGTTTTTAGCTTACACCACTATTAATCGCTTGGGCGGTAAAATAGAATTTTATAATATGGACACAGGCGGAGCTTGTGTGCAAATTGTGTTACCTTTAATAAACGCTGAGATACGTAATGACGATTGCTACGGATAATCCACAACTTCTTTTAGTCGATGATGATATTACTTTTTGTACGGTACTAAAACCTGCTTTAGAAAAACGCAATTTTCAGGTCAGTATTGCTAATGATATAAAAACGGGTATTCGCCTTGCTGAACAGACGGAGCCGGAATATGCTGTTATTGATTTACGCATTGGACATGATTCAGGTTTAGAATTAGTTAAAAAATTGATTTCTTTAGATGGAAATACGCGCATTGTAATGTTAACCGGTTTTGCCAGTATTGCTACGGCGGTTGAGGCTATTAAATTAGGAGCGATTCATTATCTGACTAAACCGGCTAATGCAGATGAAATTGTCAGTGCATTATCAAAAAATGAAGGTGACCCGTCCGTTGCCATTAATGAAACGCCATTATCGGTTAAACGTTTGGAATGGGAACACTTACAAACAGTGTTAATGCAATATGAAGGGAATATTTCAGCGGCAGCGCGAGCATTAAATATGCACCGCAGGACTTTACAGCGCAAATTAGATAAGCGTCCGGTTAAGGAATAACACGGTTAACAGTAATTTGTTTGCTATTAATACGTTATCGCTTGTTATAATAATCGCCTTTTAGTCCCCGTGGCGCAGTAGGATAGCGCGACTCCCTCCTAAGGAGTAGGTCACAGGTTCGATTCCTGTCGGGGACGCCATGAAAACCAAGGGTGTAAATAGTTTATTTTGAATGCCATACAATATTGGTAGTACAGGAGAAAATGAGCGACATAGTTACAGACCCTAAAATGATCTCAGCCCCGCAAGAATTGGGACGAGGTCTAAAAGTACAGGCTGACGTGGCGAAACTGAGTCGTGAATTGTTAAAAATGATCGTTGAAGCCTCGTTAAACGCAGAAATGGAAGCCCATTTGGGCTATAGCAAGCACTCGTCCGAAAACTATAACACCGGCAACAGCCGCAATGGCTATAATCGAAAAACACTAAAAGGCGACCACAGCGAAATCGAAATTTCAACTCCGGCGACAAGTTACCGATTTTATTATAGAAAAAATAATCGAATGGCAATCTCCACCGCTCGACGCCGTGTATCCGATTTTGTATTTAGATTGCGTCGTCGTTAACATTCGCCAAAACAAACGCACCCAAAACGCAAGTTCAGCTCTGTATCGTACACAGGGGGTGCAATTTGCTGAAGTTTGTCAGTTGGAAAGATCGCCGCAAAGCGGTTGAGCGGCGCAAGCTGTTTCCCGATAATGGTTCGGTGTTAAAAGTCATTTACTTGGCGATTAACCAAGCGGCTAAAAAATGGACAATGCCTATTCATAATTGGAAGCCTGCATTGAATCAGTTTATGATTCTTTATAGCGAAAGGTTATCCGAAGTTTTGTAGCGGCGGTTTACACGCAAAATTTGACACTCTCGTTATGGCACATTTTATAGTAAGAGGTATTCAGTTAAGTTTACGCCAAGTTGCAAATAGTTAAGTTGTGTCATTGTTTTTCTCGCTTAATAGAAAGGTTAAAGATCAGTTAAATCAAAGGGACGTGGTTTGCCGCATTGATACAAGGATATAAACCACTGCGCGTCAATAGCTTTTAACAGGCATTCGTTGTTCCAATCTGAGGGCGGATCATCCAGGGAATCCACAATACGGTGGGTAGGTATAAGGTATCCCTCGGTATTCACCATAATCCAATTATTTTGAATAATCGGCGGTCTAGGAAAGTGCATATACACTTTACGATTGTAAAAAAATATGCTGTAACGGGGTTCGGCAAGTTCTATTTCAACGATTCGGGTTAAATCAGCAATCGGTGTCATCTCAAGCGTAAATATATCCATATTGTGATAGCTCTGATTAGGAAACGCCTTCTTGATTTTTTTAATTTCTTCAGGACTTTCGGTTGATACATCATGAGGATGCTTGTAAAAAGTCGAATGCACGTTATCGACAGTCTTTATTGGCCGCTCATCAAAAAGATGTCCATATTTTTTATATTTATTAGAGCCTCTAAAATGTTCAGCCATCTGGCTTGGAGTCCGCGGCCACCATCCCCAAAAAGTGCCATAAACACGCTTCACACCTGCTTGCTTCAACAGAGCTTCCTGTTCCTCTTTGTTCAGTTTAGGTAATCTTGGATTAACCTGCTCCAAATAATCGTACTGCCGATGGTATTGAACGAGTTTTTCAAACTCGGCACGATGTTGGTTAAAATGTTTAAGCATTCTCTTGTCGCTAGGAAGTCTGTTTGGTATCGAGTCTTTGATATACTGATAACGCACAAACAAACACAGTAGTAATATTACCAAGATAATCCCTAGCCATTTAAAAATTTGTTTTATCACTATTATCCCCGTTTAACCAGCAACTCGTAGATACCGATTGATTTAAACCACTTATTTTCTTTCTCATGTTTGCCGCCTTTTTTATAGTCACAGGCTATCTGTAGAAATTGTTATAAAAACTATGTAGCAAATTATCGCATAGCTAATCCGTAGACAATGTGCTAATAAGCGTTAAAACTTTAGATTAACCGATAATTTATCAGCTTAAAGCGTAAAAAATAATGTCGCCATTAATATGAGCCGGTTTATACCTACCTTGTTTCATCTAAAAAGCTAGTTTACTATAGTGGTTAATTTTTCAACTATAGGATAGTTGCTCTACGCTAAAATGGAATATTATTAATTTTCAATAGATTAGTTCTACCTATAGAGCAAATGTATACAAAATCAACTGGCAGTAACATGATTTTAATCAACGGCGAAAGCCACAGCCAACTGACGATTTCTGATCGTGGCTTCCAATACGGTGACGGGCTTTTTGAAACCATTGAGGTGTGTAACGGACGGCTGATTTTTATGCTGCAACACTTAAATCGTTTAATGCTAGGTTGTGAAAAGCTAGGCATTCTCGCACCTAGCCCACAGCAGCTAATCCATGAAGCGCAACGCTTAATTGAAAATAGCGATAAAGCGGTGCTAAAAATCATCATCACCCGCGGTAGTGGTGGGCGTGGTTATAAAATGCCAGAGCGTATTCAGCCGACACGGGTGTTATCGTTACATCCGTTTCCAGATTATCCACCAATTTTTCAACAACAAGGTGTGAATGCAATAGTGTGTCAGCAACGCCTAGGGTTAAATCCGACCCTTGCCGGACTTAAACACCTTAACCGCTTAGAGCAAGTTTTAGCGCGTGCCGAATGGAACACAGCGGACATTCAAGAAGGTTTACTGCTTGATCTACAAGGATATATTGTTGAAGGTACCATGAGTAACGTATTTTTTGTTAAAAACGACACGCTATACACGCCGTCATTATTACAGGCGGGGGTTGCTGGTATCTTGCGTGATTTTGTGTTACAAACCGCAGCGTCGCTAGGTGTGAACACCATACAAGGTTTGTTTACACCCGAACAATTATTTACTGCCGATGAAATGTTTTTCACCAACTCGATTATTGGGATTTGGGCGGTTAAGCAGTTGACAGGTTTCAATATGCAACAACATTATCCGCTCGGTAAACTCACACGCACTTTCCAAGCACACTTGACGCAATTTAAACAGCAGGTTATGCCTATATGAAACGCAACATCCTTGCAACTGTATTATTCGTTACCGCTGTTGCTGGCGCGTGGCTGTGGACAAGTTATCAGCAGGTTATGAATAACCCGGTGGTGACGGAAAAGCACACAATTATTCTCATTAATAAAGGCGACTCAGTTAGTAGTATCATCAATAAGCTACAAAATCAAGGAGTTGCCATCAATCCAGTGTGGTTTAAATGGTTGGCGTATCAAAAAAAATTAACCCATCAATTAAAAGTTGGTGAATATGAATTACGCGTGGGGTTAACCACGCCGCAGATTTTAACCTTATTAACCAAGGGTAAAATTCGCCGTTATTTGATTACGTTTCCAGAAGGGTGGACATTTAAACAAATGTTACAAAAACTCGCGCAACAGCCGGATTTAAAACACACCTTATCAAATATGGATAATGAAACGATTATGGCGCGACTGAAAGCTGAGCAGAAACATCCGGAAGGATTATTTTTTCCTGACACTTATTTTTTTGCTAAAAACGCCAGTGATTTTTCTATTTTAAAAAAAGCCTATCAAAAAATGCAAACTGTTCTAGCGCAGGAGTGGGCGCAAAAAGCCGATAATTTAGCGGTAAAAACACCTTATGAAGCCTTGATTTTGGCTTCGATTGTGGAAAAAGAAACCGCCGTTGCCTCAGAACGACCTTTGATTGCGGGGGTTTTTACCCAGCGGTTAAAAATTGGCATGATTTTACAAACCGACCCCACCGTGATTTATGGCATGGGGGAGAATTATCACGGTAATCTGCGCCGTGAAGATTTACATACGCCGACTCCCTATAATACTTATATTATCAAAGGTTTACCGCCAACGCCGATTGCGATGCCGGGTAAAGCGGCGATACAAGCGGCATTGCATCCAACAAAAACCGATAATTTATATTTCGTGGCGCGTGGTGATGGTTCGCATGTGTTTTCACCCAGTTTAAAAGCGCACAATGACGCAGTTAATCAATTTCAACGGCATAGCAAATGACAGTCGGTAAATTTATCACCCTTGAAGGCGGTGAAGGGTTGGGCAAAACCACTAACGTAACGTTTATTCAACAATGGCTGGAAAAACAAGGTTTTACCGTGCGAGTGACGCGCGAGCCGGGTGGGACAGTGTTAGCGGAAAAATTGCGTGGATTATTATTGGAAACCGGTACTGAAGCAATTAGTGAAAAAACGGAATTATTGCTGATGTTTGCCGCCCGCGCCCAGCACATTAGCCAAGTCATTCAACCGGCTTTGGAACGCGGAGAGTGGGTTATCTGTGACCGTTTTACCGATGCAACGTATGCCTATCAAGGTGGTGGTCGTAATATGGATGTGAAGACAATTGCTTGGTTAGCGCAGTGGGTGCAAGATAGCTTGCAGCCGGATTTAACCTTATTATTTGATGCACCGATTGAGTTGGGCATTGAGCGGGCAAAACAGCGCGGCGCATTAGACCGTTTTGAAAACGAGCAGTTCAGTTTTTTTAATCGCGTCAGAAATGCGTATTTGCAGCAGGCACAACAACATCCTGAACGGATTAAGCTGATTGATGCGGCGCAGTCATTGGCGGTGGTGCAAATGACGCTGCTACATTGGCTGGAAAAACTGCTGTAAAATTCAACTGACCAACGTTATTTTTGTGGTCAGTGCTTAGAAACAGCTACAATGCCAAACTGAACAACTAAACTTAACTTGCTGCCGATTATGAGCCGAAAAAATCGCCCCTATCTGTTTTATGATACTACTAGCTCGGTTTGTAGCCAGTGCTTGCGTCCTGTGGAAGCTAAAATTCTGCTGAAAGAACACAATGTGTATCTGGAAAAATGGTGTCCAGCGCATGGCACGGAGCGGGTGTTAATCAGTGATGATGCGGATTATTATCGCTTATGCCGCGAGGTGTATGTAAAGCCGCCGGAATTACCGGAGCGTTTTAATACCAAGATGCAATACGGCTGTCCTTATGACTGTGGTCTGTGTCCTGACCACATGCAGCATTCGTGTGTTAGCGTGGTGGAAATTACCCAGCAATGTAATTTAAGTTGTCCGGTGTGTTACGCCGAATCTGCGCCGCATCACGGTCGTCACGCCACATTAGCAGAAGTGATTGCGATGTTGGATACGGTGGTTGCGAATGAGGGCGAACCGGATGTGGTGCAAATTTCCGGTGGCGAACCCACGATTCATCCGGATTTTTTCGCCATTTTAGACGCAGTGCGCGCGCGTCCGATTCGCCATTTAATGATTAATACCAATGGCTTACGCATCGCGCAAGAGCCTGAATTTGTCGCTAAATTGAGTGCTTATAAACCCGGTTTAGAAATTTATCTGCAATTTGATTCACTCCACGAACCCGCGTTACAAAACCTGCGCGGGGCAAAGTTAGCCGCATTGCATCAAGCGGCGTTAACGCAATTGGAAGCTCACGCGATTTCGACTACGTTGGTGATGACGGTCAAGCGCGGTGTTAATGATGATGAAATTG
>JACCEE011019245.1_pt1 | contig 24761 bp, 19 predicted proteins | sample 7449931 | NCBI WGS metagenome assembly JACCEE01 (sample SAMN15323457, study PRJNA562643) | freshwater metagenome | isolation source: river surface water | place: USA:Blue River Watershed | collected 2017-08-19 | reverse complement strand
TACATAGCCGCAACTGCGGAATCTCAGCCCGGGTACTGGTTTGAACGTTCCGCAACTGCGGAATCATTCCCTGAGTGCTGGTTCATGCTTTCCGCAACTGCGGAATGGTTCCCCGGGTGCTGGTTTAACGTTCCGCAATTGCGGAATGGTTGCCTGAGCTCTGGTTCTTGCGTTCCGCAGTTGCGGAACGGTTTCTGTCGATTTTTAAGACAAAAAAATCCTGCCGGGTAATAGAAAGCTATAATCCGGCCTCAATTCTTTTGATCCATGAAGCAAAACGTGGGCATTTCAGTATCATTATTTCAATACCTAATGTGTCTAATATTATTTCTCCATCAGTAATCTTTTCATACCCGAAAATCAATTCAAGCCTTTTTGATGGAGCAGTTTGAGGAGTGTTATTAATATCTTCGGGGTTGCTATATTCATTCATTACAGAAATCAGTTGTTCAATTTTCTTTTGATCGTCGACAACCATTTCAAACCCACGAATATCACTAAACATGAGAGCTTCCATTTCGTGTAATTGAATATAGGGAATGATATCTGGATTATTGTTCATGTCTTCTAAAATTCCAGCTTCTATACTTCCGATTCTTTTGGGGTCAGCCGAATATCCAGGAAAGGAATTGGGTAATCGAAAAAAATCAAGAAAGGTGGTAATAATTACATTGCCTTGAGCCAATACCCGTTTCATGTCATTTTTGAGATATTCGTAATTGATTACCCCACCTTTTTTATTCATTTTCCGGTTAGTGACGATTTTCTGCGCATGCATCGGATTACAAAATCCTTTTTGGTACAAATGCGGAATCACATGTTTGTTTATGAACAAAAGCTCGGTATCTCCTTCAACTAAAAAAACAAGACGCTTCATAGTTTAACGATTGAATGGTTGGCCCCCAATGATATTTTTCTCCCAAACTTCGCCAAGGCTATACTCTTCAATCCACAATTTTAGATCAGATTGATCAAGACGTTTGAATACCGTTGCCTTTTCTTCGCGGTCGGCGGTAATAATATCTTCGGGTTCAAAATTATCAATCAAATTAACTGATTGTGAAGAAACAATTAGTTGTACTTCTTTTGATGCTTTCTTGATTAACCCCGCTAACTTGTTGATTGCAAAAGGGTGCAATCCCAATTCGGGTTCGTCGATAATGATGGTTTTAGGAGGATTTGGCTGCATTAATAATGTGGTCAGACAAATAAAGCGTAAAGTGCCGTCTGATAAATTGGATGCATTAAAATAGGAGTCGGGAGCACCAACTTCTCTCCATTCCAATTGGATTTGATCTTCCTTTAAGCGATTGGGTGCTAAAACAAACCGATCGAAGAAAGGCGCAATTGACTGAATCGTTTTTTCAATTCTCAGAAAATGTTTTGGATGTTTTTCCTTTAAATAAAACAAGAAAGCGGCAATATTCGATCCGTCTTTCTTTAATCGTTGGTTATCGTCGATGTTACATTTTGCTTTCATCGGAGAGTTGTCTCCCGTATCGTGAAAGTGATAAACTTCAAATTCCTTCAATCGATCATTTACAAAGTATGCTTGTCCATTATTGATGTTACGAAAGTTTGATTCCTTTACATTGCGCTCATACTCCTTTTCATGCCAAATAGAAACAGGCATAAATGCAGTAGCTAAATATTTTATATACAATGAATCTTGTGCTTCCTTTAAATTGATGAGAAACCGATTCTTATTTACCCCTTCTTCATTGCCACTAAACTGAAAATCAAGATCAATTTGTTGAGTCTCTTTTTTTCCAAAATAAAGAAGATTATCAACTCCACCTTTTTCAATAACATATCCTTCAAGGTTGCCCTCATAAAGATTTCGGATAAGCGAAAAGATCGAAATAAAGTTGCTTTTACCAACACCATTGCCTCCAATGAAAATATTGACATTACGCAAATCAACAGATTGATCCTTGATTGATTTATATCCTTTTATAACTAATCGTTCAATCATTTGTTCCAGTGCTTTTTTTAAAAGTACAATGTTTATATCAGACTAAGTAAAAATGTCATTTTTTGGTTGAAAAACAAAATAATACTGAATATCAACGCAAAGAATAGTGTTATTAACTTCTATTTTTTATGCCATCACTTATTTCAACCATCGATCTAACCACTTGAAGAACGTGCGCTGCCACAAAATGCCGTTCTGAGGTTTCAATACCCAGTGGTTTTCATCTTTCAGCAAAAGGAATTCAGCAGGAATGCCCCGCATAATTGCAGCATTGTAAGCTGCCATTCCCTGTGTGAACGGAATCCGGTAATCGTTTTCGCCTTCAATAACCAGTATTGGCGTATCCCATTTATCGACAAACTTGTGGGGCGAGAAAGAGAACGAACGTTGCGCAACCTGATTCCCTTTATCCCAATATGCACCGCCCATATCCCAGTTTTCGAACCACATCTCTTCGGTGGTGGTGTACATTTGTTCAAAATTGAACATTCCGCAGTGCGAAATAAACGCCTTGAACCTTTTTTCGTGGTGGCCGGCCAAATAGTAGACCGAAAAGCCGCCATAGCTTGCACCAACAGCTCCCAACCGCGAGGCATCAACATAAGGTTCTTTGGCCGCCTCATCAATGGCTGTAAGGTAATCCTGAATATTTTGGCCGCCGTAGTCTTTGCTAATTTGTTCGAGCCAATCTTTGCCAAAGCCCGGCAATCCGCGGCGATTAGGGGCAACAATAATGTAACCGTTGGCCGCCATTATCTGGAAATTCCAGCGGAATGACCAAAACTGGCTAACTGTGCTTTGTGGCCCGCCTTCGCAGTAAAGTAGTGTAGGGTATTTTTTCTGAGGATCGAAATCGGGAGGGAAAATCATCCACACCAGCATCTGTTTTCCGTCAGTTGTTTTCATCCACCGTTTTTCAACTTTCCCCATTGTAAGCTGCGACATGATGGGCTTTGTAACTTCGGTAATGGCTTCGTCGGTGCCTGTTTGCAGCGAAACGGTGTAAAGCTCGTCGGGTTGCGACATCGACACTTTTTTAGCCACCAGTTGGTTGCCTGCAAGTTGTATCGACTTGTAATTGTGTATTCCGTTGGTAATCCGTTTTATCTTTTTCGATGCAATGTCGATGCTGAAAATCTCGTCGGTGGCCTGAATGTCACTAATGAAATAGATGGTTTTTCCATCGGCAGCCCAGGTAATTGAAGCCGCGCTCTCTTCAAAGTTCTCGAAAAGGTTGGTGCGCTTGCCTGTTTTCACATCGGCAATAAACAACCGTGCCTGATCTGACTCATAACCGTCACGTTCCATGCTTTCCCACGCAATTGTAGTTCCATCGGGCGAAAACACTGGGTTCTGATCATAACCCATAATCCCTTCGGTGAAGTTTTTGGTCTCGCCAGTCGTCATATTGTAGAACCAAATTTCGGAGTTGGTCGAGAACGCGTACTCTTTTCCAACCTTCTTTTTGCAAGTGTAGGCAACAATTTTATTGTCGGGCGAAATGGCAATCTGCTCCATTCCACCAAAAGGTTTCATAGGCGAATCGAAACGTTCGCCGGGCATAATATCTTTTGCATCGTGAATGCCGTTTTCGTTGTAATCGGCAATAAACAGGTGGTTGTAAGTGTAATCGTGCCAGCTGTCCCAATGGCGGTACATAATATCAGTTTCGAGACGGGCATTCGCCATTGGAAGATCTGGATAAATATCGTTGACCGATTGGTCGATCTTCACCGCTTTCGACAAAATAACCTTCGACCCGTCGGGGAAATATTTAAAGTCGGCAACATCGCCATCAACAAACGTGATTTGCTTTTTTCCCGAGCCATCGGGGTTCATCTCCCACAACTGCGAACTGCCCGACTGGTTGCTGAGGTAGCCAATCTTCTTTCCATCAGGTCGCCATGTTGCACTGCCTTCGTTTTCGGCACTGTTGGTAATTCGTGATGTTGCCTTCGTTTTCAGATCGTAGATGTACAAGTCTTTGAAGCCTTTGTTTTTTTCTGCGGAATAATAAGTAACACCGTAAAGCATCTTCGTTTGATCGGGCGAAACAACTTCGCCGCCAATACGGCCAACGGACCACAGAGCCTCGGGGGTCATCAGCTTCGATGTTAATTTCGGGGTTTCGGGCACAAAACCATCTTGCGCCTTCAACTCAACAGAGCCTGATAAAGTCATAACAGCAAATAGTATAAGTAGGTAAAAATTGAAACGTGCCATACTTTAAAAATTAAAATTGATAATGGATTAGTAACCGCAAATATAGAAATTGTTATTATCAATGCTAAAAACCAAGACAATGCAATTTCTCGATCGTAAGACAATCGACTTTTTTTGTAAATTAGCTGAGTGAAAAATGATAAATCCATAGGGCTAGACTTCTTTGTTGATAAGCTAACTAACTCAATAGAGAATATAATAACAGGCGATAGCTTTAAGACAGATATTTCTGTTGTGACACAGGCGATATGAATTTTTTTACAAAGAAAAATGATTGGCTTTTTGACTGGAAAAATGAGTTGAAAGAACCAGCCCGAGACATCTATAAATTAACCATTGTTGGCAATCCGACAATTATTCAAGGATTAATCAGCCTTGAGGTTAAGATTGACCATGTTTACATGCACTTGGTCGAAAGTGCTCCATTCAATAAAGGCAAAACAAAAATGTATTCTGGTGTTCCGGGTAATTTAGTTGCATTTGCGTGTAAACTTTCATTTCAGCGCGGGCACGAGGGGAATGTTTCATTTTTGTCTAAATCTCAACTTATTGACCACTATGAAAAGACTCTTGGTGCTTACCATTTTGGAGGACGAATAATGATAATTGAAACACAGTCTGCATTAAAATTAATTGACAGATATTTTCAAAACAGTTGATCATGAAAGAAAGAAAAATAGAATTGGATGTTGATTTTATTGGAGGTCAAGGCGCCTTGACAGTTGAAGAAGAAAAGTCGTTGAGCGATTTTTTTAGACAACGTAAATTGACTTCCAAAAAACCACAAAATAAAATCACTGCGAGGACTGCTAAACAAAGCAAAACGACGGCTTAATTAACTAAGCACTTGCAATACGTCTTAGCTCAGCTAATACTAGTTAGTTGTTTACAGCTTAGCTACGCTGAGTGTGATTCTTTTTCTACAACAAGCCAAGTAGCCCACAGCTTGAACTGCAGATAGTTTCGTCCGACATCAAAAAGTGTGCTCAATCCTGATGCGGGCATCGACAGCAATAATCGAATCGGCCTTACCAAACAGCGGGTTAATGTCCAGCTCTTTTATCTCTGTAGCAAACCGAAGCAGGCTCGAAAGGCGCACCAGAATTTCGGCAAACTTCCGTTCATTCACCGTTGGGTTTCCCCTGTAGCCTTTGAAAATCTTGTACGCTTTCAGATTGCTGATCATCGAAGCGGCTTCGTCCATGCTCAGTGGAGCAAGTCCCGAAGTGACATCTTTGAACACCTCGACAAATATTCCGCCCAAACCGCAAAGCATAATATGCCCAAACTTAGGTTCGTATTTTGCACCAATGAAAAGTTCGGTGCCCGAGAGCATTTCGGCCATCAGAACTGCCGTTGCGCCTTCAATTTTCATCAAGCGGTGAAACTCTTTTGTAACCGTTTCGTTCGATTTGATGTTCAAGCTCACACCTCCAACATCGGTTTTATGTATAGGCCCAACCACTTTCATCACCAACGGGAAACCCAAATTATTGGCAACATCCAGAGCTTCATCAACAGTTGAAACAACCATCTCTTTGGCATAAGGAATTCCTACAGAATCGAAGAGCTGATGTATAATCTCGGCAGGCTGGTATCCATCTGCTGCCGCATCGATAATTCTGCGTGCTGCTGGAATATCAACACCTTGAAGGGCGATTGTTTCGTCGCTGGGGCGCGGTGTGTGGTAAACCCTTGTCAGTGCTTTGCCAAGCAGCACTTCGTCGGGAAAATTCACATTACCATGCGAAAGGAAGTAGGCTAGGTCGTCTTTCACATTCAACACCGACGGCAGAATTGGGTAGATTGGCTTTTTGCACTCCTGCATCTTCCTGTTCAACACTTTATACACCTCGCGAACAGGGAACAACCCAGGACTGCCATAAATAACGGCCATAGCATCAATATTATCGAAGTCGTTTTCGCAGGCATCGATAATTGCATTTAGCTGAATTTCATTTCCCGTAGCCAGAAAATCAATCGGGTTTTCGACCGAAGAACCAGCAAAAAGCTGCGACTTTAACCGTGCTTTGGCTTCCGATTCTTCAATCTTTGGAATATTCAGTCCGCCAGCTTCCAAGGCATCGGTAAGCATCACAGCAGGGCCACCGGCATGGGTAATGATGGCTATATTTTTTCCGCGAAGGGGCTTGCTCATAAATATGCATCCAACGGTGGTAAGCTCTTCGCGCCCATAGCAACGAACAATTCCCGCTTTACGAAAAAGAGCCTCAACTGCCAGATCGGAACTTGCCATTGCACCAGTGTGCGAAGTTGCAGCACGGCTCCCGGCATCGGACGAACCTGCTTTAATAGCGGCAATTTTACACCCTTTGCGGATAAGCGACGAGGCATGGTGCAACAACTTGTCTGGATTCTTAATGTCTTCCATGTAAAGCAATTTCACATTGGGCGAATGCTCCGGATCGTAAGTTTCGTCGAAATACTCAAGCACATCTTCAATTCCGGTTTGAGTAGAGTTTCCCACCGAAATAACGGAGTGGAAAAGCAATCCTTTAGCAATTGCCGACTCCATAATAAAAACTGCCGTTGCCCCCGAACCCGAAATGAAATCGACACCACAAGGGTGCAATTTTGGAATAGGCGTGGTGAAAACGCTGGCATGGTGAGAGGTTAGAACCCCAATACAATTAGGCCCAATTAAACAGGCATTGTGGCGGTTTACAATTTCGAGCAATTGGTTTTCAAGCTCTTTCCCTCTGCTGCTCTCTTCACTAAATCCGGCCGATATAATAATGAAGGCCTTAACTTGCTTTTCTGCTGCCAATACCCTTACTGTATCGACACACGAAGCAGCCGGAATAGCAAGAATGGCAAGATCGGCCTCAGGAACATCGTTTACCGACGGCCATGCTTTGACACCCTGAACCTCGGTTTGCCGCTGGTTCACCACCATCAATGTTCCTTTGTAATTTGTGTCGATAAGGTTTTTTAGTAATTTTCCGCCCGGCTTCGTTACATCGTTCGAAGCACCGACCACAATTATGCGTTGGGGATTGAAAAGCTGTTGATTAATCATTCTCGAAATATTTTTTACGAAATTAGGCAAATTTAATGCTGGCCAATCCTGATTTTTTTCAGGTTGCAAACAGATAACAAAACTGAACGAAAAATTCTTTCAACACACATGGCAAAATCAGAAGATCAGCGAATATTAGTTTGGTGCAACTCCACCGAAAATATACAGCAAACCATTTTCGATGCGGCAATTTTTGCCCTCACATTAAGAAAAGGGCTCTGTTTCTTTGCTAATTACACTAGTAAGAAAGAAGAGGCAATCTTCAAAGAACGTATCAACAGTTTTGCTTCAACAACAAAGGAAGATATTCCACAAATGGAAGTTTCGACACTTATACTGGAAGGAAAACTTCACAATATGATGAAGGAACTTGGCGAGAAATACAATGCCATAATGCTTTGCAGCGGTGGAAAATTTGGTGGAAAATTATTGAAAGCGTTCTACCGCTCGGGCTTCCCTTTTTTCTTTTCGCGGAAAAGTAGTTCGCTCAATAATCGGCTGCGCAACATTCTTATTCCTATCGATTTCAGGAACAGCACAAAAGATTCTGTGCTTTGGGGAAGTTATTTGGGGCGGTTTAATCAGTCGGAAATAACGCTGCTTTGCGCCAAAGATAACGACGGCGAATTGTATCAGAAAGTTGCCGGCATAAAACAATCGGCCGAAAAATTATACCGCCAATTTTCGTTCAAATACAGGTTTCAAAACGGAAAAGTAGGAAGTTGGAAAATTCACAACGAAGCCGTTCGTGATTCATCAAAATACGATCTGCTAATTTTTACCGGCAGCTTAAATACCACGCTCCCCGATCAGATTATTGGCCCGTTCGAAAAAAGGATGGTGAACAAATGTAAGGATACTCCGGTGCTTGTTATCAACCCACAGTTAGAGATGTTTATGGTTTGCTGCACCGACAATCGCGATTAACAACGCAACCATTTTAGTTCGTTAATCGTCTGCAAAGAGATTAAAAACTAAATGATTATGAAACATCTTTTGATAGCAATACTTTCGACGGTTGTTATTCTTTTTACGGCCTGTGATGAAAAAGAGAGTCTCCCAATTACATTCGGATTAACCAATATCCCTGAGTGCAAAGACCTCGACAAATCGGCAATGCTTGGCGAGAAAGCCGACTCGCTAAGTTGTATTGAATACTCTTACAACAGCGAATCGGAAACACTCACACTCAAACACATCAATGCAGGTTTTAATTGCTGCCCGGGAAGGATTTCTTTTGACGCGACATTCCGTAACGATACGTTGATTATCGAAGAATCAGAAACATCTTCGCTCTGCAATTGTAATTGCCTTTATGACTTGGAAATGGAATTCAAAAATTTCACCGATCAGAATTTTCTGGTAAAGGTTATTGAACCTTATTGTGGCGATTGCGAGGCTATTAACTTCAGAATAGATTTAAAATCAGATAAAAACGGGGAGTGGTGTGCGGTAAGAAAAAGTTATCCGTGGGGAATGAGTTCGATGTATTGATACTAAAGCAGGGAGAAGATTATTGTTCGGAGGGAAGGCACTTTCAAAAAACGTTCGTCAAATATTTCACAACGTTTATCAACGCAGAAAGTACTTTCGTCACCACTTTTGGTCATTTGGTTGAAAACAGGGGTTGGCATCAACTCAATAACCAAAATCACAGCTATTAGTTTATTATCTTGCAGTCGATTTAGAAATTCTCCTCTCCCCTTTTTGGAAGATATCTTAAGAATGAAATGATCACTCCCCGGTGATCATTTTTTTTTGTGCCAATCGCTACTCAAAAAGCCTTTTAATGTTTACGTGCTTCCCCGCAACAACAATTACATCTCTCTCTCGCAAAGGCTTTAACCTGTCGAAATTAAAATCGATAGAGGACTCTTTTTTTAAGGTTGAAAATAGCCCCTCTTTAACTGGCGCAACTTTAATCGCAACAACTTTCAGATCGAACCTATTCTCAATATTGATGCTATCGAGGGCATGCCCAACATATTTTTTAGGCACAAACAGCTCAGCAATTACATTACTCTCATCTAATTCGTACACTCTTAATGTCTGTTCAAGTTGTAACATTGAAATTACAGAATAAGCGGTTTCTTCTTCGGGATGAATTGTTTCGGTAATACCAATTTGATTGATAATTGTTTTGTGAATAGGACTAATAATCCTTCCGATAATTCTTTTCACATTGAGATTCTTGAGAATGGCCAAGGTAAGTATTGAAGACGCCACCTCTTCGCCAATAGCAACAATTACAGCATCGGTATCGTCGAGAGGCAAGGTTTTGACAGCTTTTTCGCTTGTTGTGTCCATCGACATAACATGGGTGATTGTATCTTTATACTCATCGATCTTTTCCCATCGATTATCAATCCCAATAACTTCATGCCCTTGCTTAGTAAGGTTCACCGCTAATGTAGAACCGAAATAACCTAATCCTATCACAATGAATTTCATACGTTAATTTTTTATACAATTAATTTATAGTCAGATTTTGCTCAGGATATTTGCCATAATCAATTTGGTGCGAAACCAACATCCCTGAAAGCAACGCTAAAGGTCCAACCCTGCCAATAAACATTAAGCAGATAATAATTATTTGGCCTACCCCGCTAATTGTAGCGGTATTTACAATGCTTAGCCCCACAGTTGCAAAAGCCGATACACATTCAAAAAGTAAATAGACGGGGTTTTTCATCGGATCGGCAATAAGAAGCCCCATGAAACCGATGAAAACCACAATAATTGAAAGTGTTATAACAACCAAAACTCTTGAAATAGAATCATTTCCTATTACCCTGTAGTTGATTTTAACATGGTTTCGGCCACGCACAAAATTGTATGCCGCCAAAACTGCAACTGCAAAAGTTGTTGTTTTTATCCCTCCTCCAGTCGACCCTGGCGAAGCGCCAATCCACATTAAAAAAATCATAATAAAGATGGTAGGATAAGTCCATCGAGCAATGTCAATCATATTAAACCCAGCGGTACGTGCGCTTACACTCCCAAAAAAGGACTCTGCAAACTTCTGAACAGGGCTAGCTCCAAGCATTCCACTGTTGTTTTCAAACAGATAATAAAACAGCGCGCCAACAATAATTAAGATGAAAGTGGTGGTTAAAGCCAACTGATTTCCAATATTTCGGCTGATCATTTTTGCCGGGAGCGAATTTCTTTTCGATAAGAAAAACATCCTCAATAATACTTGCTTAAGGTATGTGTAACCCATAATTAAAACTGGGAAACCTATTCCGCCTAATATTATCAGCAACGAAATAGTTGAAATTACCCAATAATTATCATGTATCTCGGGCGAGGCCAAACCAGCCGAAAGGGTTGAAAAGCCGGCGTTACAAAAAGCCGACACGGAATGAAATAGTGCAAAAAAGAGTCTATCGCCAACGGTATTGTCGATATTTATATAAATAATAAGTGCCGCAATTGCCTCAATAATAAACGTGAGCAGAATAATTTTGGTAATTAACCTGAAAATGTCGTTCAGGGCATCGGCCGAAACAATATCCTTGAGCAGTAGCCTATCTTTAAACGAAACTGAACCTGTAAATGCAAAGCTAAAAAACCCGGTAAACGCCATTATGCCAAGGCCTCCAACCTGAATAAGACAAGCAATAATGATTTTGCCCAACATTGTAAAAGTTGTAGCTGTATCGACCACAATAAGGCCAGTAACACAAACGGCGCTGGCCGAGGTAAACAGCGCTTCGAGGTAAGAAATTGGCACTGTATGCGCTTTGGGCAGCATTAACAAGCCCGAACCAACAAAAATAATCAGTAAGAAACTTGAAGCAAAAATGAGCGAGGGCGAAACCCGCGACGAGTCGATCAGCTTTGTAAGTTTATAAATTTCAGAGATTATAAGAGAAAGAGAAACAATGAACAAGATTACAAAACGACTCAGCTTGACTGTTCCAATAGCTTCATTGCCAAGCGAAAACAAAATGGGAATCAAAACAATAAATGAGACAAAGAAAAGAACCCCCTCGTAAATCCACCCAATTAGTTTTCGCTTTTTCAAGCTTAGGAATTCGGGGATATATTTTGAAAAGAACAAAATCAAAAAAATCACTTTATGAAATCGGAAAAAACGAGAAGATAAAACATCTTCTAATTCGAAGCCAATCTGATAAATTGCAAGTCCAAAAAAGAATAGGGTAGCAACTAAAAATGCCAGATTCAAGGCCGACACCAAGTTCTGGGCTGTTCTCTTAAAATTATCTTGTAGAAGAAAGATTCGTTTGTAATAGTTAGCCCTAAACTGTTTTAGTTTTTTCGACATAAGATTGAATTAAACCACTTTAGTTAGACTAAAACCTGAATTGCGCCCGGAATCATTTTTACATGAACAGGTGTGCATCCAATCATCTCTCCATCAATGTTTAGAGTATGGTTTTCAATAGGTTCGACAGAAAATTGTGATGCCTGGTGATAAACAACGGCAGGATCGCCAATGTGCCGTCCTTTGAAAATCTTGGTAAAAAGATAAAGCATCTTGTACCGACTGGCCTTTCGCACAATAAGAAGGTCAATAAGCCCATCGTTGATTTGTGCGAGTGGTGCCATTTTCATTCCTATTCCTGTATAAATTGTGTTGCAACCAAGAATAAATCCATAGTCGCCGGCAATGTTTTGAGAATCAATTTTCACTCTTGCCAACCGGGGTTTATTTCGGAGGACTTCGATAATTGATGCCACATTATAGCACTGATTTCCAAGCCATTTTAGCTTCATTGCAGTTTGCAGAATGTCAGTAGGAAGCCCCCAGCCAACAATGTTGAAGCCATAAAGAATCTCGCCATTAGCATCAACCTGGGCAATATCGACATTCCTGAGTCGGCCGGTAAGAATTCGGCGAGCAGCAACTTCAGGGTCAAGTGCATCAAGATCGCGCATAAAGGAGTTGCCTGTTCCGCCAGGAATTAACCCTATTGGTATTTTTGCACCATCTTCGCGTTTCATAATTCCGTTAACTACCTCATGCATTGTGCCATCGCCGCCAATTACACACAATCCATAATAACCTGCGAAAGGAAGTGTTTTAGCCAAATCGCGAGCATGACCTGCATATTTAGTTTCAATAATTTCCATTTCAATCTCACCCTTTTCAAAAATTGGTTTAATTCTTTCCAAGATTGAAAGACTTTTTTTATTGCCACTAAAAGGGTTATAAATAAGATATACTTTACGCATTAAACAGAATTTAGAATTAATAATTCAATAAATCTCAACTCACTACATATACAACAATAAAAATACTCCTTTTACTTTATTCACTAACTATACATTCAGAATAATTGATGACATGGAAATAATTAAAGACTGATTGAATAAAAAGGTTGACATTTGTGTTGTAAATGAAAACAAATAAAGTAAGAATATGAGAACGATAGTCAAATCATCAATGTTATTATTCCTCTTAACTTTTTTCTTTTTTGAAACTGCTATAAGTCAGGAAGTTTCGCTGCCGGAAAGCTCAAAAATATTTCTTGTAACAAAAAATGACGGCACTGAATTTCTTGGAGAGATTCTTTCAAGAGATGCCAGAGAGATATTGATAAAAACAGAGAAAATTGGTGAAGTTTATATTCCTAAGCACGAAATTAAATCGATAAAAGAAGTTAATCCTAAGCTTTATGAAGATTTTTCGAGCGAAGAACTTTTTGCCACCCGGTATTTCATAACAACCAATGGATTGCCAATTAAAAAAGGTGAAAACTACATTCAGTGGAATGTATATGGTCCTGATTTTCAGTTTGGAATTGCAGATAATTTTGGCGTAGGAGTTATGACTTCGTGGGCTGCTATCCCCATTATTGCAAATGCCAAGTATAGTATCAGGCTGGGCGAAAAAACAAGCATGGCATTGGGCGCTTTAGCCGGTACTGGGTCGTGGGCATTGCCCGATTTTGGGCTGATTCTGCCATTTGCATCTTTTACATTTGGCAACAGGAAGAATAACATCAATTTTTCAGCCGGATATGGTGCAATATTTTATACTCGAGAGAATTACAATCCAATTACTTACGCTAGTTTTGACGAAAAGTTTAGCGAAGGCCGAGTGCTTCTTTCCATTGCTGGAATGGCCAAAATAAATTCGAAGTTTAGTCTGGTTTTTGATTCATTTATTTCACCTTTTGGCAACGAAGTAGCTCGTACCGAATGGGAGGATAAAGGGTATTACGATCAAAGTAAAGAAGAATATGTGCCTAATTGGGTGAGTAAGACAGTAAAAGAGAAAAGTCCTTCGCTTGCCCTTATCTTACCAGGAATTAGATGGCAGATGGATGCGAATAAAGCTTTTCAGTTTGGGTTTACCGGGTGTTATTACGATGGCGAATTTGTTCCATTCCCAATTCCTATGATTCAATTGTATAGGAAGTTATAAATAAAAGAGGCTGTTTCGTTAAGAAACAGCCTCTTTGAGTATGTTGAAAATAAATTATTCGGTATAACCTTCGTTTTGGCTAACCCTTGTAAGGTCGACAAAGTTACGTGGTATTGGCCATCTTACATGGTAATTTTGCATGTTAGAACCAACTTCAGGACTATGGGCTTTAACGCGTTCAACTAAAACTCCCATACGTTTGAGCAGTTCCCATCGACCACCTTCGTGAGCGAGTTCGCGGGCACTTTCATCTAAAATGATATCCTGATCGATTGTTGAATAATCTGAAACACCAGCTCTTCTTCTTATTGCATTGAGAAATTCAAGACCTTTTGATGTGTTACCTGCTCTCCAGTTTGCTTCAGCAGCAATTAAATAAGCCTCAGCAACCCTGTATTGAACAATGTTTCTGAACCCTTCGGCATCTTCAACCGATTTACCAAACGAGCCATCTTCAAAATATTTGTTTGTTGTTGGTTCAATAAGTCTATCACCTAAATCGACAGAAGCAGTAAAGTCTCCCGGACGAACAGTGTCGCCAATAGCTTTACCTGCAGCCAATGGGTCATTAACCGAATCATTAACATCATAAGTCCAGAATCTTTTATGGTATGCATCCAACCTTTTATCGGTAGGTTCGAACAGTGTCCAATAATAAGGAGTTGGACTAATTCGGTGCCAAGGACGGCCACCACCTTGGAATGAACGAGAAACGCCGTTTATCCTGTCGTACAGAGGATACCATTGTTGTGTAATGCGTTGAGGGTGTCCATCATCGTTTGCCGAGAATTGCCATGCAAAAATTATTTCGTGGTTATCTTGATTCGTACATGAAAAAATTTGAGTTAGGTCGGTCAAAAGTTCGTATTGAGGATCTTTCACAACAGCTTCAGCCATTTCAGCAGCTTTAGCCCATTCTCCACGATCCATGTAAGCTTTCGACAATAAGTGGCGAGCCACACCCTTTGATGCTCTACCCGAGCTGTTTATAGCAACCGCCTCAGGGAGAAGTTCAATAGCTTTAGTTAAATCGGAAATGATTAGCGGATAAACCTGATCTGGAGTTGAAAGAAAAATGGTTCCAGCAGGGTCAATTTTATCGGCCAACACAATATTTTCCCACTTCGTAACTAAGCAATGATGGTAGTATGCCCTAAAGAAATAGGCTTCGCCAAGTACTTGGTCTCTTTTTGCAATGTTCGATGCTGTTTGATCCATTTTAACGTTGTCAACACCTTCGATGATAAGGTTTGCCCGGTTAATGCCAATATAATAAGCATTCCAGATATCTCGAACACCATTATTACTTCCATTGAACTGGTAGTCCATATTTAAAATAGCGCGGAAAACAGCTTGGTCGTTCAGGTTTGTTCCAGCCATAACTAAGTCTGTCTGGCATGACCTGTACACACAAACATCGTTGCTTTCGATAAGGTTTCTGCCTCTTTCGTAAACACCAAGAATTGCACCTTCGAGTCCATCAATAGTAGAAAGAGCTACATCAGTAGTGAATTTATCTTTGGGTTTAATATCAAGAAGGGAATCGCCACAGCTTGCAAAAGAGAATGCAGTTGCAATTGCAATCAGATATGTTTTAATATTTTTCATTTATTAATTCCTTTAATGTTAATTAGAATGTAATCTTAGCACTGAATGTCCATGTTTTTGTAATTGGGAAATTCCATGGGTCGATCTCAGGTGAATAAGAATCTTTAAACTCAGTAAAATACATCAGGTTATTACCTCTAACAAAAAGCGATAACGCTTTAAATGGAGTTTTCTTAACCAGCTTTTGAGGAAGAGTGTATCCGAGTGAAACATTCCTTAATGATACGAATGAAGCATCTCTGAAATTTACAGCATTTGCAAAATCATAAGCTTTAGAGCTGTTTGGTTCGGGGAACTCATTCGATGGATTGGTTGGAGTCCAGTAATTAACTTTAATTTGGTTATCCCTACCTGTTAAGTTACCATAGTAGTTGTTGATTTTTTCAACGCCCACAACAGCTTCCAATAACACAGTCAATTCAAAGCCTTTGTATTCGAATGTATTTCTGATGCCACTGTACCACGATGGGGTAGGGCTTCCAATGAATGTTTTATCTTTTGTATCAATAACGCCATCGCCACTTACATCAACAATTTTAGCATCTCCAGGGCCATATTTTTTAATAGTAGGGTGCATTGCTGCTGCTTGAGCTTCTTCGCCTAATTGCCAAATGCCATCAAATTTATAATCGTAAATCACGTCGATATCTTGACCAATGAACCATCCATTGGCTTCGTCATCGAGAGGGTTACCATCAGCATCTACATTATAACGGCTTAAACTAACAATTTCGTTGTGGTCTTTAGCCCAGTTAACAGCCATATCCCATTTGAAATCACCAGTTAGAATTGCAAAATTGATATTTGCATCAATCCCCCAGTTTTTAGTTTTACCAATGTTGCTCATTACTGATGTGTAACCTGTTGAACTAGGAACTTGTTCGGTAAGTAGCAAGTCGGTTGTATGTGTGATATAATAGTCTACCGAACCCGAGATTCTGTTTTTCAACAAACTAAAATCGATACCAGTATTAAACTGGTTGCTTACTTCCCATTTTAAATCAGGGTTAGGAGCTGTTGCTGGGTCCGTAGTTTTACCTGTAATTGTAGTGTTGTTAAACGAATATGACGAATTACTGGTTGTTGCAAGGTATTTGAAATTAGGGATATTGTCGTTACCCATAATACCATAACTAGCTCTAAGTTTTAACATTGAAATTTCAGGAATGTCGGCCATAAAACTTTCGTTTTGAATGTTCCAAGCACCGGCAATTGATGGAAAATATCCGTAACGTTTACCTGGTCCAAATTTTGAAGAACCATCGCGTCGGATTGTAGCGGTTAAATTATAGCGCTCGCCAAAGCTGTATCCTACACGGCCAACATAGTATTCTTTAGCCCATTGATCAGGAGATAAGGAAACAGTTGATTGACTTGATGGTACGCCTGAAATGTCGTAGTAACCCAAAAGGTCGGTAGACGAACCTTCGCCAGTAGTGTTTAGAGTATAAGCATCGTAAGTTTGAATGCCATAAACAAGTGTTGCATCAACAGAATGAACGTCATTGAAAATTTTACGATAATTTAAGATGTTATCAAACAGGTATGTAGTTGTTTCGTTTAATTTAACATTCATTTTATTCTTACCCGGTTCAGAACCTAAAGTTGAGTTCGAATAAATTGAAGAATAGAAGCTTGAATAATTTTCAGAACGTTGCTCCGCAAAAGCGTTCATGTGATATGTTAGTCCATCAACTATTTTTACTTCAAACCATGGATTAATATATACCCTGGTATTAGTTCTGTCTACTTGAGAGTTAGCATATCTGTATAATGGGTTATATTGAAATTGGTCGCCTTTTACGCAGGGAACTAGAACTCCTTCTTCGTTGTGGGTTATTCCAAGTGGGGTGTTGCCCACAAAATCACCAAAGTCGGCATCATTGCCATACAATGTCAATCCGGTTTCATCAGCAAAACTTTTAGATAACTGTACCCTTGCTCCAATTGTTAAGAAGCTGTAAGGAGTGTAATCGGCATTCATTCGGAACGAATATCTGTTATAGTCAGAATGATAAACAATACCTTTTTCCAAATAGGCATCACCGTTCATATAATAATGAAACTTATCGGTCCCGCCAGTAACAGAAAGACTTGCATTTTGAACTGTTCCTTGTCTCATTAATTCATCGTGCCAGTCAATTTCTTTTCCTGCTTTATAGTTTGCATTTTCAACAACATCTCCTAAAACAAAGTCAACTGTGTCGCCGGTAATGCTCTTCCCATAGCCAATAAGTGCATTTTTCTTTAGTTGATAGTAACCTTCACCATCGAATAGTTTAGGTTTCATTGCCAAATTAGTTAATCCGAAAGATGCATCAACAGAGATGGCTGCTTTTCCGGAACTACCGTTCTTTGTTGTTATAAGAATAACACCGTTTGAAGCACTAGCACCATAGATTGAAGCAGCTGCGGCATCCTTTAGAATGTTAATTGATTGAATGTCGGCAGGGTTTATCTCCGACATGTTGCCGCCGGTAAAAGGCACACCATCAATTACCATTAATGGTTCATTTTCATTTATACCGTCGTCGTCAGAACCTAAAGATCTTTTTCCTCGAATAGTAATGCCAACACCTGAACCTGGCTGGCCACTGCCTCTCGAAATTTTCACACCCGAAACCTGGCCACGCAATGCTTCAACAACATTGGGCACTGCCGCTTTCATAATTTCTTCTGTTTTAACCGACGAAATTGCACCCGTTACGTTATTGCGTTCCATTGAACCATAACCAATTGCAACAACTTCATTCAAGCTAACAACATCCGATTCAAGCGTGACGTTGATTTGCGACTGCGAACCAATTGCTACGGTTTGTGTTGTCATTCCAATAAATGTAAATACCAACTCTTTTCCTGTGGCAGGAACATTAATCGAGTATTTACCATCAGCATCAGTAATTGTTCCAACGGTTGAGCCCTTTACAACAACCGAAACCCCTGGCAGACCACTGCCATTGTCTTCAACTACTTTTCCTGTAATAGTTTTGTTTTGTGCCGATAAGGCATCACTCATTTCACTTTCCTGTTCTTGAATAATTCTTTGTTCGTTCGCCGAATAAGAATTCAGTACAAAAACATGAGAAAGAATTAAACAAAGTACGGTCATTTTAAAAACCGAACTCAATTTGGTTACCTTGGAAGTTTTGAACTCCCCAAATTTTAATTCATTTTTCATAAAATGTTTAGTTAGATAATGTTCAATTTGAATTCTTCATGTTGAATTATTAATAATTACCAACTGATTAAGATTTTGTCGAAACATCTTCATTAACCTCATTGTTAAAAAGTAAACATTTTCGTTTTTGCTTTTTGAAGGCGCAAGTTTTACTCCTAATAGACCTGCTATTTCATCGCGAAATGTTGTAAATAAATTAATTATCAACTTTTGAAAAACCCTTTATATGCATGATTTCTTCTCATTTTTTCACTCCAAATTTGTCAAAGAACCCAAAAAAAAATTGCAATGTTAAAAAGAGTTAAATCTTTACTGAACAAATATGACATTTTTTCTGAAGTTTCGCAACCGATTGCAAAAAAAATTGAATTTGGATTTACATGATAGTTAATCATCTATTTATTAAATATATATTGATTTTTTTGATGGGTTGTTCAGTTGGATTATTTCGAGCATTATCTGTGTCGATAGTTATGTTAGTTTGGTGTTGTTCCGATTTTTGAGTTGTTCATTGCATACCTAATAAAAACATAATTCAATATTTAATTACTTATTCTGCATCCCAAAGAAGCTTAATTGGGTTAAAAACTCAATTCAAAAAAGCTAAAAAATGAATATCGAATATTTATTCTGCTATTTTTGCCTACCTAAAATATAGAAAGATGCAAACTTGGTACGAATGCAAAGTAAAATACCTGAAAATTGATCAGGGAGGTTTTGAGCGTAAGGTGAACGACAACTATTTAATTGATGCTGTTTCGTTTACTGATGCCGAAACAAGAATTTACGAAATTATGAAGGAATTAACCCGGGGCGATTTCCAGGTTGTGAACATCAAAAAATCAAATATCAGCGAAGTAATTTCGCCCGACAATGGCGAGTGGTGGTACAAAGCAAAAATTTCTTTTGTTTCTATCGATGAAGAAAAGGGGAAAGAGAAGAAACTTAGCAATTATGTAATTATAATGGCCAACGACATTAACGATGCGTTGCACCAACTTGAAAAAGGCCTTGAGTATATGCTGGTTCCTTATGTGTGCACCGCTATTCAGCTTAGTACAATTGCCGATGTGTTTCCTTATGTTCCGGGCGAGCACGTTAAGCCAACCGTAAAAGCTCAACCAGTTAACCGCTTTGAAGATGAGGTTGAAGATGAGGTTGAAGAAGAGGAAGAGGTTGAGGAAGAAATTGAAGAAGAAGAACTTGACGATGAACTTGTTGAAGGTGACGAAGATGATGCCGAAAACGAAGATTCTGAAGACGAAGAAACAGAAGAATAATAACAGAACAGGCTGTCATAATTAATTGACAGCCTGTTTTTTATTTATGAAAACAAATTCATTTGGGGCTATTGCCTCAACAGCAAAACGTAATCTGATCGCTATTTATTACGTTCATTTTGAACGATTATTGTTTTCCTGCATTTCTACTATCTTTGCACCTCAAATTTTTAGATATGGTTTCGGTAGAACAGGTTAAATTGAGTTTTGGGGGTTTCGATCTTTTTAAAGGGATATCTTTCATTGTAAATCCTCGCGACAGGATTGGTCTTGTCGGGAAAAACGGTGCGGGGAAAAGTACACTTTTAAAAATTTTTGCAGGCCTTCAGCAGCCTACTGAAGGGAATGTGATTCTGCCTAAGGATACTACAATTGGTTATTTGCCTCAAAATATGAGGATCCACGACACTGGAACAGTTTTCGAAGAAGCTCAAAAAGCATTTAAGAGTATTCTCGACATGCAAAAAAAGCTTGAAAAACTCAATCATTCGCTTGCCGAACGTACCGATTATGAATCTGAAAGCTATCACGAACTGATACAGAAAATAACTGACCTCAACGACCATTACAATATTGTTGGCGGCCATAATTTTCAGGCTAATATTGAACAAACCTTAGTGGGACTTGGATTCTCGAGAAGCGATTTTACACGGCACACATCTGAATTTAGTGGTGGCTGGCGTATGCGTATCGAGCTGGCTAAGTTGCTTTTACAAAAGCCCGACGTATTTCTTCTCGATGAGCCAACAAATCACCTCGACATTGAATCTATTCAGTGGCTCGAAGATTTCCTTAAAAATTACAACGGTGCAATTGTGCTGGTTTCGCACGATAAAGCGTTTCTCGACAATGTAACAAACCGTACCATCGAGATTTCGCTGGGCCGTATTTACGACTACAAAACAAACTATTCAAAATACGTTGAGTTAAGGGCTGAAAGAAGGGAACAACAACTTTCTTCGTACCGGAATCAGCAAAAAATGATTCAGGAAACCCAAGATTTCATTGAACGTTTCAGATACAAAGCCACAAAATCGGTACAAGTTCAATCGAGGATCAAACAGCTCGATAAGGTTGATATTATTGAAGTTGACGAAGAAGATACTTCGCGGCTGAGCCTTAAATTTCCTCCGGCACCACATTCCGGAAAAATTGTTGTTGAGGCAAAAGCGCTTAGTAAATCGTATGGCGATCTCAATGTTCTGAATAAAATTGACATGATTATTGAACAAGGAGAAAAAGTTGCTTTCGTTGGGAAAAACGGCGAAGGTAAAACCACTCTGGCCAAGATTATCATGTCGCAATTAGACCACACCGGGCATTTGAAAGTTGGGCACAATGTTAAAATCGGGTACTTTGCCCAAAATCAGGCCGACCTGCTGGATGGAGAATTGACAGTTTTAGATACAATTGACAAAGTTGCTGTTGGCGATATAAGAACGAAAATTCGCGATATACTTGGGGCATTCATGTTCTCGGGCGACGATGTGGAGAAGAAAGTTAAAGTGCTTTCGGGCGGAGAAAGAACTCGCCTGGCTATGATCAGGCTGATGCTTGAACCAGTAAACTTTCTGGTACTCGACGAACCGACAAACCACCTCGACATAGCAACGAAAGAAATTTTGAAACAAGCTCTTGTCGATTTTACTGGAACTTTGCTGGTTATTTCTCACGATCGCGAATTTCTTGATGGGCTGGTTAAGGTTGTGTATGAGTTTAGAGACAAAAAAATTAAGCAGCATTTAGGCGGTATTTACGAGTTTATTCAGAAAAGAAAAATCGACTCACTTCGCGAACTCGAAAGGAACACAACTTCTTTAAAAGGATCAGAATCGGTTAAAAATGAATCGGTTATTACTCAAGAGCTTTCTTTCGAAGAGAAAAAAGAGATTAATCGTCAAATTTCCAGAGCAGAAAAGCAAATTGAAACTATCGAGAAAGAAATTGCCAATTTGGAAGAGAAACTTGAGAAAATGAATCAACAATTATATGATTCTGAGAATAACGACCATTCGCTGTTTTCAGAATATGAAAAACTTAAATCGCAACTCGACAAAACTATGTCGGACTGGGAGAATACGAATGAAGAACTCGACAAGTGGAAAAATAAAAAAACTTGGTAACTTTAAAACATGGAAAACAAAGATTTCATATTCGGAATAAGAGCTATCATTGAAGCCATCCGTGCAAATAAAACAATTGATAAATTGCTGATTAGAAAAGGTTTGACTGGTGAACTTTTTCTTGAGTTGAACGAATTGATTCACGATCATCAGCTGAATTACCAAATTGTTCCGGAAGAGAAACTCAACCGCGTAACATTTAAAAACCATCAAGGGGTTATTGCATTTATTTCTCCAGTTCCGTTTTACGATCTTGACGAAATAATTGCCCGCACTTATGAAAAAGGATACACTCCATTTTTCATTTATCTTGATCAGATAACCGATGTGAGGAATTTTGGTGCAATTGTAAGAAGTGCAGAATGTGCTGGGGTACATGGAATTATTATACCAGAGAAAGGTTCAGCACAAATCAATGGCGATGCCGTAAAAACTTCAGCAGGAGCATTACATATTGTCCCAATTTGTAAGGTGAAAAACCCGGAGAAAACATTGATAAACCTTCAGCAGAATGGCATCAGGCTTTTTGCTGCAACCGAAAAAGCTCGAGATAATTACTTCAAATCGGACTACACCGTTCCGTGCACAATTATTATGGGGTCGGAAGATAAAGGTATCTCGCCTGAATTTATCAGAATTGCCGACGAATTGGTAAAAATACCACTAAACGGAAGAATCGAATCGCTTAACGTTTCGGTGGCAGCTGGAATATTAATGTTCGAAGTAGTTAAACAACGATTGTAATGCCAATTTTTATCTAAAAATTGGCACTTCGCGTTTAAACGATTCTTCGAGCGAAATAAAAGTTTCGGTACTGGTTACACCCGGAATTTTCTGTATATGTAAACTAAGAATTTCTTTGAGGTGTTCGTTGTTGCGAGCGTATACTTTAGCAAATATTGCATAACGACCAGTTGTATAATGGCATTCAACGACCTCGGGAATATTGCTTAGTTTTTCTGCAACCGATTCATATATACCACCTTTGTCGAGGAAAATACCTATATATGTGCAGGTGTGAAAATCGACCTTTTTAGGATCAATTTGATATCCAGATCCAACAATTACATTCGTTTCAACCATGCGGTTTACACGTTGGTGAACCGCTGCCCTAGAAATGCCACACTCGTCGGCAACATCTTTAAAGGGCATTCTTGCGTTTTTTGAAATAATCTCTAAAATTTTCAGATCAATATCGTCAAGGTCGTGTTTTACTGACATTATGCTATTTTTTTAGTTGTAATGAATCATTTTATCTTTCACAATTCTTCAAAAGTAAATAAATATGATCATTTTATCAACATTGTGCCAATTCTTTCATCTTGTAAAATCGATCTTAAATGTTTGTCTTTTTCTTTTATGCAATTGATTTAAGATGAATACTGACAATTGTTCTTTTAATTTTATTGTGAATAAATAGTTGAATATCAGATTTATTTGTGGTGAATGGCAATGCATGTTGCTGATTAAGCTAATGTTTTAAACTCTTCTATAGAATTTTTTATTTCGGCAACATCTTTTTTAAGTGCAGAAATTAGTTTGTGATAATCGCTCATTTGAGTTTCAGAGTCGTCTTTCTGCAAAATCAGTTCATTTTGTTTTTCCTTGATGGAATAAACTATGTCGCCAATTTCACGAACGCTCTTAATTGTGTTGCTCGAAATGTCTACAATCTTGTTTGTAATCACCCTAAAGCCAGTGCCATAAACCCCTGCGCGGCCAGCTTCAATTGATGCATTGAACCCAAGTATCCGGGTTTCATCCGAAATATTCTTAATAAAATGAAGAATGTGGTCGGTATGCTCAATTAGTTCAAAAAACTCATTTATGCTTCCAACCAAATTAGTAAAATTGGTTTCGAGGTGCTTAAACTGAATTGTAAGATGATCGATTTTACTGTTAAGCTGTTCCATTTCGAGAATAAGCTTATCGCTTTTAGCAACACGGGTGTGAATATCGGCATCTATTGTTGCCATATTCGACATATTTCCGTTCTTATCTAAAATAGGAACTAGGGCTGTTTGTGTCCAAAGTTCTTTCCCCGTTTTTGTAATATTAAGGGCTTCATATCGAAATGGTTGTCCTGATCGTTCAATGTATTCTAAGCGATAAGGAACATCGGGACTAAAAGATGTTTGGCGATAATTTTTACCCAACGCACTTGTAAATTCGAGGAAATTATATTCGTACATTTCCTCGAATCCGCGATTAATCCATTTAATTTCACCGTCTTTACCCATTAGCATTATTGCGTTTGGACTCTGGCGAACAATATTAGCTAACACTTCCGATTCCTGTAACAATAATTTTAATCGTGAAAGATCGTTTTGTGAAGTCGAAAGCTGAGATTTTAATTCTCCTAATTTGCTATTTGTTTCTATTTCATTCTTTCGTGTTTTGCTTCTCAAAAAAAGTATGAACACAAATTCAACTACCACTAATAATGCAAAAATGATAAATATCGATATCATAGCTACTTAAATAATGTCTCAACTAAAACAAAATTTCACACAACAATCTGCTTCCGAACTTTTATTTTATCGATCCTTCTAAACATGCTTTTACAAATGCAACAAACAACGGGCTGGGATTTAGTACAGTACTACTATATTCGGGGTGATATTGAACTCCTACAAACCAAGGATGATTGTCGAGTTCCATCGCTTCGACCAAATGAGTATCGGGGTTGAAGCCCACAGGTTTTAACCCTTTCTCAATGAAATTATTCAAGTATTTATCATTGAATTCGTAGCGGTGACGGTGTCTTTCATGAATTAGTTCACTTTGATAAGCATCAAAAAGCTTTGAACCTTTTTTCACTTCGCAGGCATAAGAACCCAAACGCATTGTGCCGCCCATGTTGGTTATCCCTTTTTGTCCTTCCATCAAGTCGATAACAGGATATTTGGTGTTGTCGTTCATTTCGGTTGAGTCGGC